>FRDC01002832.1_pt2 | contig 31053 bp, 45 predicted proteins | sample 1106171 | NCBI WGS metagenome assembly FRDC01 (sample SAMEA3930566, study PRJEB13176) | freshwater metagenome | biome: Drinking water system; feature: drinking water; material: water | place: Singapore | collected 2014-12-20 | reverse complement strand
ATCGGCCTTGAGTTTGGACTTAACTTCCTTGGTGATCTTGCGACGCAACGCCTGTTGTTGCGCCCGTTGCTCATGAGCGCGTCCCGTGGCCGTCAAGGTTTTGGCGGCGGCGGACTTCGGGTTCATGCCGAGCGTGCGAATGATCTTCTTGGCGGTTGGGTGATCGAGCTTGGACTTGCCGTGCAGCACTTCTCCGAGCTTCTTGGAAGCTTCGGATTTGCTGGCAAACACATCGGAGCGCCGCGACGCCAATTCGGCACGCGCCTGTGCCCCGAGCGCATCCGTGCGTCGGGCTAAACGACCTAGCGATTTATTGGAGGTTTGTTTGGTGATGCGATATTGCTTGGCTTCGGACACCAAGTCTTCGTCAAGCTCTAGGGCTCGGCCGCCCGCGATAAACGAGTTGACGCGCGCAAAGGCCCATTGTTGCGGCGTGACTTCCGACCGCGAGGTATTGACGCCAGAATCAAAATAGTCATCGATCCCGCGTTCAAACACTTCAAACAGAAGCTCAAGCGGAAGATCAGATGACGTAGATTTGTTTTGGAGGGACTGAGCTACCGATTCGGCGAATCTTTTCGGGTCAGGGTCTCGCGGATTAAAATCAACAAACGGATTCTTTCCGCGCTTTCCAACGCCTTTAATAGATATAGGCTCAAGTTTCTTTTTCTTCTTTTTATTTTGCAGCATTACGTTTCCCTTTCATAGATTCTGAAATACGTCTTTTGGTTTCCTCAGAATGAGTTTTACCAAACATCGGATTTGCAGAACCAGTTTGGTTCCGTTTTGCTTTAAGTGTTTTTGGAATTTTTATAGTCTTTGAGGTGCGCTCTCTTTTACTCCAAGACAATTTCATACCTTCACTAACATGACGTTTATGTTCGTCAGTTAGTTTTTTTCCTACCCATGTTCCACGATTAATCGGAGGTTTGTCGCCGCCAGGAACAATGTTCCAACCAATCTGTACATCGGGGCGTAATTCAAATTCAAGTAATTTACAGTTTTCTTCTGTATCTTCTTTCAAAACCACATAGCTAATATCATCATACTTACGAAAAGCATGAACAAGTTTTTTATTCTTATTTGAGAATTTTTGATGTTCTTTATAACGGCGGTCTGGGTTATCGGTTATTCCGATATATCCTTCCGTATAAACATCATTATGACAAGTGCGTTTAATCCAATAGACAAACATATAAGGTTTCCCGTGGGCTGACTTATTTTTTGTCTATTTAGTATTTTTGGTTACTTGGGTATCCAGATGGTATCGGAGACTGACTGTTCTACGTCTCTATACCCCATTTCGCTCATGAATTTGACAATGGGCTCGGTCTTTCCACACTCAACAACAATGACGGGACGACAGCGTTCGATGGTCTCCTTGGCTCCGATCAAAACGTCGAACTCGGTTCGTTCCACATCCAATTGAAGGAGGTCAACGATTGGAAAGTTGAACGAGTCAAGTTTAAGCATTGGCACCGTGCCCGCCGTGTCTTTGAGCACATTGAACATGCCGCGGTTGGTATGCGAGCCAATATCCATGGCGACCAGCTTAGCTTCGGAGCCTAGGGCGCAATTCATCTTGAAGACGTTCATCGATTGCGTGTTCATGACCAGACAGTGAAAGTTTAGAATGTCAGGTTCAAAGACGTAGACCTGTTCAAACAGCTTGGAATAGAGACGGGCATAGAGCCCCATATTGCCGCCTGCGGTGACGACGACGCGGCCTCGCTTCACATGCTGAAAGTATTTGTGCTTGTGAGAGAATAACCAGTCGTCCTTGGGACCATCCCATGAACCTGTGTCTTCCTTGACCCAAGTCCAGTCGGTTTCATTGTCAACAAGTTCGCGGCGAACATAGAGTCGGTCACTAAAATCAGTCATTCTTCCTCAGTTTTTTGATGGTTGTCATGGTCTTTGCTTCGGGCACGCGATGCATGGTGTCGGACATGTATTTGCCGAAGTGTGTTGAAAAGTGGTTGGACACCAATTTTCGTTGGTAGGTGTCTTTAGTTGGGTCTTTGTGGAATTTCTGACCTGCCAACGCGTCCTGAAACTTCTTGGCGACCTTGCGCTTTTCGGGGGCGCTCAGATTGTCGGCGGCAAACTTCGCGACGCCATGGAAATGAAACGAGTCCTTGACTTCCCCAACCTTGGGGCGAACCCCCACGAGATTGGCGAGAATCTTCGGAACATCGGTTATCGGTTCGTTCGGGGCGGCGCGGGTATAGACGGGATGCCCTAAATGAGTGTCTTTGGTTGGAACGTGTTTCTTGCGCAGGCCGTCGCGCATGTTGAAGGAATGCTTCTCAACATTGTCATGAAACTCATACTTGCGGCCCGTTTTCACATATCCAGGGCCATAGCCCTTGGCCGCGGTCAGGGAGTGAATGAGAAGATGGCGGCCCGCGTTCGGAAGACCGTAACCGAGGTCTCTAGGATGGCTAGTATCACTCCATCGTGCAAACTGTGTTGGTTCACCATTCTCGAATTTTTTGAAAGCAAAGTGAATATCGTGGTGTTGGTTGGTTTTGAGATTCTTGATGGTCGCGGTGTACTTCGATGGTTTCTTATCGACGTTGACGACCTTCCAGTCTCCCATTTCGCCTTTCAGGTGTTTATCGAGGTGCGACTTGGTGTTGTCGGGCACCATGACATTGAGATTGTCGAGCTTAGGCTTAATCTTTTGAAGGGATTTGTCTTGCATCCCGTCGTTGAAGAAGTGGCCCGAGGCCCCTGGAAACGCTGAACGCGTCGCCAGAGCCTTCGATCCTTTTCCGTAGATTCTATTCTTCGCCTTTGCGTCCAAGTCCACCAGGAATTGAAGAAACTCCTTCGACTTGGCCTTGCGCTTGTCCGTCCCTATCGGGTTCGTCTTGATCTTCTTTTCGGTTAGAAAGTTTTTGAAATCTGACATTCGTTAGTATTTTCTTGTCCAGGGTGATATTCACCGCGCCTTCATGACGACTACCAGCCCGACAGTTGACTTCGATAGTGACAGGTCCAAGCTGGAAACAGCATCTGTTCGGTTTCTTATTTATCGAAACGGTTTCGGTGGCCAGATAGGCGTCAAAATCCTTCGCATAGTCGAAAATCCCTACCGATGGCGGGAAACCATCGCCGCTATGACGGGCATAGACGAGAATAGTCGGAAGATATTCGGGATCACCAGGGGCGGGAATGTTGGTCAAGATTCGCATCAATTCAGTTGCTTTCTCTTTCTCATTGAATGCCGCGATACAATCAAACAAGTAGGATATTACGTCGGCAAATTCATTGGCCATGGCCTTATTGCTTGACGAAGACGATGCGCGTAAGGCTTCGTAAAACTCCTGAATAAGCTGAGGATCAGGATATTCGATTTCTCCGCGTATGATCTTGCGAAGGGTTGAAAGCCGTGCCTTATTGAGCTTGAGTGGGGCATACCCGAAGACGCTGGTAAGCAATTTCTGATTTTTGACTACTAGGTCATGGGCATCGATCATCTTGTCATCGGTTAGAGCTTCGATTTTCGAGACAATCCCACTGGACTGCCCAAACAAATTGAAAAAGAATGCGTCGATTTGCTTGGCCAAGGTCAGCGGCGGCGGCGCATAGACCTTGATGCGATTGGACTCGCGCTTTGCCATTCCATACTTGAGAGATACCCCAAGCCAACCAAAGTCTTCTACTTCCACGACCACATCGGCGGGAGACTTCTTCGACGTAACGTCTACCACGCCGTAATTGATTTCATACCCGACGTGCTTCGCTTGCTTGATCTTGCCGTGGTATTCGTTGGTGTAGTCGATAACCGCATGGGCGATAGATTTAGTATCATGGAATACCAGAGATTGGTCGGCAGGATCGAGAGTTGACTTGATGTTACCGCCGTCAAAATAGTTGCCCATATAGTAATTAATATGACAAGTGGTGTATTGCTCGCATAGATAACCGTAACCTGCTATGTCTTTTCCGTGCATTAAAACTCCATAAAAAAAGGGGGCAAGGCCCCCTGGATTACGCGGCAATGGATGCCGCTTCTTTTTTCAACCAATATGGAGCTTTGCGATTTGTATATTCGAACGTGTGGGGGACAATTAGAGAATACCAATTCCGAAATGTCGTTGGGGTGTCTATTCCCCTACACGATTCAGGTATTATATCACAAATAACAGGAGTCATGTAGTTTAAATCCTTGATTCCAGAGACAAAATCTTCTATTTCATCACATTTATGAGGGGTTCGGAACCGATATATATGTTCGTCCTTTATTGCCTGTATATAATCTCTAATCCATTCCAGATTCACCCGACTTTCGGCGGCCCATTTGAACCACTCTGTTTCATAACACACTGACTTACAATCTTTGATATGTTGATCACAGAGCCATTGCACCGACTGTTGCGGGGAATATGAGAGGAAATAGATCATTTGGAATCCTTTTTGATTACTTCATCAAACGATACATTCGGTCTTACACCAGTAAAATTCAAAGTGATGTAAGAGATAGGTTCGGCGGGTTGAATGATTAGATCAATGTGAAGCGTTTCAGTTTCATCATCGATATCCAGCGTATATCCCACAAGTTTGGTATGATATTCATCGGGAGTGGTTTTCCATCGATCTAATTCTTCTGTCTTATTGTCAATGAATCGTTGAAAACTTTTACTTCTACTCATAATAATACCAGATTTGGGGGAAGTCGTAGGATTGTTGCCAAATATACCAAGCATGGTTGGCACTTGGGCTGGCACGGGCAGGTTCAAACCATGTGATGCGCTTGGTTAGAATGAGCTTACCCGCGAAGCTTAGAAGTCCATGGTTCTCGGTGAAGATATCGCGTCGCGTCTTGGCGGAATCAAAATCGACGGGTAACAACATAGCAATAAACCCCTCGGGATTGCCGCTGAGAAGTTTCAGACTGTGACGAATGAATTTCTCTGCATCTTTCCCGAAGGGCGGATTGGTGATGATCGCGTTGCAGCCTTTCGGCATTTTGGTAGTTAAAAGAAAGTCAACGCCCGTTTCGCCGTAGTTGGTCACCAAGTCTGAGCTATAATTGGCGACAAGCGTCTTGGAGATATTGCCTGAGGCACAGGCAGGTTCCCAAAAGACAACGTGATCGGGGATTAGGGGGTGTAAAGCTAACGAACACCACTCAGGAGTCTCGTAAAGCGAACGTTCTTTGCGTTCGTAACCACTTTTACGCTGGGCCATGTAGAGATTCTTCTATTGGCCAGTTATAAAGACGATATCGTTTCCATACTCGTTGATATGGAACTTCAAGTTGGCGACAAAGTTCTGACAAACACCATTCTTTACCAGCATACTCAACGCGAATTGTCGTTCTCTTATTTTGAGCGTTTTTAATACGAGTTACCCAAATTACATTATCAGGTGAATAATGGCCTTCATTATCTTTTCGTTCTAATTCATAACCTTTACCAGGGTCAGGACCCATATCATCGTAGAAATTTTGAAAGTCATTCCATCGTTCACACATCATTATTCCTCGTGCTCCATAATGAAGAAAATTATGATCATTGGAATTGAAACAACGTGTTTTTATACCAGTCCATACTTTATACAGTCGTGTATTTCTCATTCCATGTGTAGAGCGATCTTTATTAGCGCAGGCTTTGCTGCAAAAGTTACAACCTTCCCATTGCGAGCGATCAAATTTCGGATGGCGTTTGAAAGGCTTGGAACAATGTTTACAGATTTTGTAATTATTTGGTAACATCTTGTTTAACACTATTGACGAAGAAGCGCGGGGTTTCTCCCGCAAAACCACAGCCGCCGTTCAAACGGCCAACGATATTTTTTGCTTCTTCTTTTGATTTAGTTACTTGGATTATCAGGCCAGTTGAGTTCTCAATGACCTTCTTGTCATCATATTTATATTTCTTCACATTCCCCACCATTCAAAGAATACAATCACTGGCCAATTCTTACCTGGAGACACATAACCTCGGATATAATAGGTATAGGCGTCATACCAACGATAACGCTTTTCTTTTTGCCGATACCACGGCTTACAGGCGCGCAACCAATCTCGCCGATACCGATGCCGCCATTCTAACCAACGGCCATAGGCTTCCCAATACGCTTCAAGATCGCCTGGGATTTCCCAATCATAATCGTCGGGATCGGGTTTCGGTACAATCAACTCTGACATAGTTCATCCAAATGACATTCGGGGCACGCCCCATTGCATGATCCAAGACGCACCGTCGAAGATCGGTCGTCATAGATTACACGCTCGATTTTGCGACGAATGACTTCAATTCCATTGCGCTCAAGATCGTCGGCAACCCAATGCAACGCATACAGAACGGTATCAGGGTTAAGTTTTGTGTTATAATGGCGGGTCGCATAGCACTTGATGCCATCGCCAAGCGTCGGGTCGCCATCAATTGCTGAAAACTTCCACTTGTGAAATTCGACTATGGGTTTCAGCTTTTCCTTATCACCCAACATGGTGATATGACATTCGTAGTATTGCTTAGTAGAAGTCTTTGAAAGGGTCGGATTCATTATCGCGTTTTCCAAATTCGGTGTTGTCCATTAGTGGCTTGTCTTCGGTAACAACTACTCCTTCAACGGGGTCTTCAAGATCGTACAGGCGCATCTTCGGTCTATCGAGACCGACGACAAACTTGTTCATGTAGCTCACATCGCCGTCGCGGTTCTTAAGTTGCTTGAAGTAGATGTGATCCAGGTTTTCGTCCTTTCCTGGCATCATCGCAACCAGCAAGTCGCAAGTGTGCGGCAAGCCCATCGACTCCGAGGTATTCTCCATTTCGATATCAGAATTTTTGAAGCCTTCGCGGTTGACCTGAGTGGCGGTCACGACGGGACAATCATATTCAACCCCCAAACCTCGCAATTCTTCGGCAATGGCCTTGACGTAGGTATACGAATTGACCGTACCGCCCATCTTGAGGCGCGACGACAGACAGATGTTGATGTAGTCGATATAGATTATGTCAGGAATGAATTTCTTCTTGAGCCTCAATTCCTGTAGCAGATAGCGGAAGTGATTGACCCCCGCTGATGCGGTTGGATATTCGCGAATAATCAGCTTACCCGCCGTCTTGGCTCTGATCCGTCCAACCTTTTCGTTATACATGCTTCTTGGATAACCGCGAAGTTCCTTGATCGGAATATCCAGAAGATTGGCGTCGATACGCATACCGATGCGCTCGGCCGCCATTTCCATGGTGATGTAGAGAACGTTGAAACCTTGTTCCAACTGAAATGCCGCCTCATTGGCCATGAGACGGGACTTGCCGCCGCCCGTGGGAGCGATGAAACAGATCAACGACTTGGTAGGAGCGCCGCCATCGGTGATGGTGTTGAGGGTCTTGAGACTCCAGGGAATGCGCTTTTCTTTTTGATTGTAGAAATCATAGCGCGCTTCGGCATCTTCCAAATAGTCATGACCAACGCGGCTATCGAAGGTGACTGCTAAGGCTTCCTCAAAGATTTGAGTGATCGCGCCGCGGTCAAGATCAGACTTGCCACCTCGGATTTCAATGGCCTTTGACAGGGCATTATCGAGTGCCTGTGACTTACACCAATCTTCGGTCTTATCGACCAACCACTGTTCGTTCGTTTCTTCCTCGGACTTGATATCAATGATCAGTTCCTTGGTATCGCGAAACACATTCTCATTTATGCCCGTCGTGTTTTGTAATTCAACCAGGAGGGCTTCCTTGGTAGGGAAGGTGTTATACTTCCCTACAAAGGTAGTTATCAGATCAAAAGTGAGACGGTAGTGTTTGGTTTGAAAATATTCCGACTTGACGAAGGGTAAGACTTTTCTTGCATAAGGTTCATTGTATAGAAGATGACTTAAAACGATTAGAGAAGTATCCAAATTGCTCCTTGTCTCATTCTTTGACTTCAAAATATTGTAGGAACTCGTTATCCGTCATAGTCTTCAACTGATCAAGTTCGGTTTCGAGGTGAGTTTTGTATATCTCCCGCACTTCCGCTACCGAATATCCAGCGGACTCGGTAGCGGGAACGACGCGGAAGGAACTGTTGCTATGATACTTGAAAGAGTATTTCATGTTAGATCGTTGAAATATCCTAATGGGAAACTTGTTGTCTTACCTGAAAATCTAATAAAGACAGTGTTGTCCCTATTAGATTGAGACACTTCACACACCCAATCATCCCCTTTCCAACGCTCCATCATGCTCAAGATCACGTCGATATCAGTCTTCTTCAACCTCACTCTCTGTATCGAGTTCTCCATCATTTCTTCCATTCGTTCCATAGCAAAATTCCTTCTTTGCAGCTTCATCAACCAATGTCAGAAGTTCAGGCGTAAAGTATTGTTCGGGGGTGTTGCGGATATCCGCCCCCTTGACCTTGACCCCCCCAGGGAGTTCATAGCTGATGTTGTTGAGTTTGGTAATTATACCATGTTTTACGGACAAATCCAAGAGACCATAGTATCGGTCAAGGCCCGACGCATAGGATAGTTTCAAAACGACAACTGCATTCTCTTTGGTCAAGCGTGACTTATTCATCTTGACTTTGAGAAGATTGCCGACAATCTCAGTCCCGATCTTGTCTTTGGACTTCGATAGAAAGATAATCGAGCTTGCCGCGTACTTGAGCCCCGAGCCGCCGCCCATTTCCTGCATCGGCACATAGGAACCGATAACGTCATAGACGTGATTGGTCACCAGCAACGGCAGATTGGCCTTGGCGAGACGAAGGGTGAGAACACGGAAGGCCGCCTTCAACACCTGCGATTTTGTCATGTCGCGAGTTTCTTTGCCTTCGGCGGTGTCGTCCACTTCCTTAGTGGTTGATAGCATACCCAACGAGTCGAGCACACAGAGGGTTGGGGGACGCTTCTTGGGCGGGAGCTTTTCGTAGTTCGATACGATCTTGATGGCCAGTGTGCGGAACTCTTGAATCGTGGCGGGGGCGACGATCATGAAGCGCTTGGTGTCAATGCCGCGTTCCTCAAGCATGTCTTTGGTGATAGCGGCTTCGGTGTCGAAGTAGATCACGCGGGCATCGGGATTGGATGCCAAGTGATGCTTGCAAATTCCAAGGGCGATGAAGGTTTTGCCCGTGGCTTCTTCGCCTGCAAGGGCGGTGATTTTATTGCTGGCAAGACCTTTGAAGATCGAGCCTGAAATGATTGCATTGAGTAAGTAACAACCTGTATCAATGTATCCTGCAATTTCGGCGGCGCTTTCACCCTTGGCCGCGATGCTTGCATATTGGGAACCTAGTTCTGTTGCTAGGTCTTCTAAAAAGTTTGACAAATTTATTCCTTTATAAAAATTCTACCTGATGTAAATCCAATTGGGGAGTCATAACAAAAAACGTTAGTAATACCATTAGTGAACCAATGCTTTCCTTTTGCATTCCGTCCAATTTTCTCTTTATGCTCAGCGGTTTTCTTCTTACCTTTTTTAACTGCACTCATTTTGATTTTTATTCGTTGGAGTGACGTAACTGACTTCTCTTGGGAACATTATTCAGAAAAAATCCTCTATTGAGTGTTGTTTCTGAGTGGACCAACCCGCCAGATCAAGGAGGGATTTCATTGGATTCAGAAACGTGGTTTCAAACATATCTTGGCGATCTACATAGGCATCAATTGCCAATTCTTCGGGGAACGCCCCATCGGGGGCTCCAATTACTTCTTGTTGTAATGGATTGAATTTCACCAAATGAAGATACTTTATTTTATCACCATTATGGAATTTTCGATACTTCGAATGGAGGTTTTTATCCGCTAAAAATTTATTGTAGAGGATCGCGGCCTTGACCGCCTTGGGAGCTTTCGGTTTCCAAGTGAAGTTTTTGTCTTCGTATTTGGTGTAATCCTTGACCGAAGTCGGTCGCCCGATTTCAAACAGAGGTAGGTTCATGTATTCCTCGCGAAACTCGGCAATCATCTTTTGCACGGCGGCCTCGCCTTCCGAGAACATCAGGTTCAAGCCTTGCTTGATTTTCTTGCGACAGATTTCGGGAGTGTTAGACCGTACCGCTTCCAAGCCCGTGATCTTGAGTTTGGGAGTCTTGAACCGCACTCCCTCTTGATCCCATACCCATGCCGCATAATTCTTCTTCTTACGCCACAGGGCCTTTTCACAGATGCTTTCGCGCTTCATATGGAGGGCATTCTTGTAGGCGTTCAAGTTGCCTGTAAATTCGACGAATGACTCCTTGATCAAGTTGGCGAGTTCGCCATTACAGAATGCGTCGAGGGCATCGATGATTTCGTTTCGGTCGGTCAAACCAGATGAAAGAACGAAATTTCCCAGCTTAATATAAACGCTATCAGTATCAGAAGCGATGATATAATCAGTATCAGTATGGAATTTGGCATTGAGGAATTTGTTGATACGATCGGCAATGAATTTGATTACAGCTTGACCCGTGTAAGTGACAGCACGGGCATTGTCGATATTGTAAAACTTGAAGAAAGGATTCGCAACGGCACCATAACAGGAGTTGAGTTGGATTTTCTTGCCGTATTGATAATTATCGTATTTGGTGATTTCGTCTTTAAGGGATTCGTCTTTGGTTCGCTCATACTCACGTTCAAGCTCCAGCATCTTGTTCTTATAGGATTTACGAAGGGCAAACTGTTCCTCAATCACGTCGGCAAGAAAGCCGCGGATTGAATTGTCGTAGAGTGCGCCATTACCTGCCAAGCCATAGTTCTTGTCTTTGAGAGTTTGTGCATTGAAGCGACCCGCTAGAATTTTTTCATCATCCAAATCTAAGACCCCGCGTAGAGTCTCGGGCGAGATATTCCAACCGATCATGATGTGGGGATACAGTGACGTTAAGTCGAAGGAGACAACCCATTCGAACATGCCGACCTGGGGGTCCTTGACAAAGGCTCCCTTGAGTTCGGCACGCTCGGCCTTCTTCGGCAAAGGCATGACGATATTCTTGGGAATGAGTTTGTTGAGACAGATACATTCCCAAAGAAGCACTGAACTAAGAGCGTCTTCGTAGTTGACCTTGGCGTCGTAGGCGACGACGATGGAACGCTCAATATACTTGAGTTTCTTTTCCAGGTTATGGACAAGACGGGTGTCGTGAATGTTGTATTTGATATAGAGTTGGGGGTTTTGTTCCCAGAGTTCGTCAAGGTTGCGATAGTGTGAGGTGTCTACCTTGGTTTCCTCAAGCTCATAGTAACTGATGTTGTTGAGGGAGTAGCTATCACGTTGGCCGATGGCGAACTTCTTATAAACCCGCATGTAGTCGAGATTGGCGATACCTTCGATAATCCAATCGACATAGGTTTTGTATTCGCCGCCTACGAATTCCTTGTGCTCGCGACGACGGATGCGTTTCCAGGGCGAGAGACACAGCGCGGTTTGCCATCCAAACAATTCATCAATGCGGAGGATGATCATTGGAATGTCGAAGGTGTCAATGTTCCAGCCCGTGATTATGTCAAGATCGAGCTTTTCCCAAAGTCGCATGAACTTTGAGAGCATATCCTTTTCATCATCACAGAGAAAAAAGACGACGTTGGGGTCTTCGTTGATGAAGTCTTTCCATGACAACACATAGGTCTTCTCGCCCTTCTGGATCGAGATAACCGTTATGGTTGTCTTGCGCTTTTGATCATCGGTCTCGGGAAAAGCCTTGTCACCCTGTAGGGTCTCAATATCGATATTACCAACATTGATATGCTCGATTTTGTAATCGAAGCTCGGGAAGTTTTCGGCAATGTAGGAATATTCGTATTTGTCGAACCCATAGATCGAGTAATCTTGGATTGCTTCATAACGCTCAATGAACTGCTTGGCGTCCCACATGGAGTCGCAAGGCACTTCCTGAACGAATTGATTTTTGAGGTTTTTGAATTTGCCTTCATTGGTTGGCGAAGGCACATACAGGGTCGGCTTATACCAGACTACCTTAAGCGCGCGTTTGCCCAACGCGTCTTTACCTCGCACGTAGAGCTTGTTGCCCATGCGCGAGACATTCGTGTAGTAAATCAAAGATTTCCTATAGAGCTAAATAGATGTGAGTCACGATATTCGAACTATCCACTCACTCTATAACCTTTATCGGAGGTCACAGCCTGAATATTTATAACGATTCGAAATATACGCGTTGGTATTATAGTATCATAAATGCCGCAAAAAGTCAATCAAGAAGTAAACTTACTGACTATTTCGAAGCCCACCATATTATTCCAAATAGCATATCTGAGAATACGGATGTAGTTCTTTTAACTGCAAGAGAACATTACGTCTGTCATTTACTTCTAACCAAGATGTGTATTTTACCCGATCATCGGCGTAAAATGACAGATGCATTTTGGTTCATGGTATTGCGTTTCGGTCATAAAAGTAATCGCGTCTATGAATATGCCAAAAAATTACAAGCAGATAATATGTCGAGGCGGCGGAAGGGAAAGTCTTCTTGGAACAAAGGGAAAGTTCTCTCAGATTCACACCGAGCTTCACTGAAAGCCAATCACCAGGGCAATACTGGTAGAAAATTTTCGAAAGAACATAAAGAAAAGCTCAGTCAATCCAAATTAGGCTCAAAGAACCATAACTACGGAAAACGATTATCTCCACAAACACGATTGAAAATGTCAATGTCTCATAAAAAAAGGCGACCTTAAGGTCGCCTTCTCTCAATTATTGTAGGTCAGATGATGTGTTGCTCACCAAGTTCTCGGGAGCCTGTTCTTCGGCAGGCGTATCCGCTACGGGCGCGGGGTCTGCCGCAGGGGTATCCACTAGAGGTTCCGCAACAACCGCAGGCGCAGGAGCGTCCGTGCTTGCCGTGGTATCAACCACGACGGCAGGAGTTTCGACTACGGGAGCCGATTGATCAACGGGAGCCCCAACGTCGCTTGAGGTTACGACAGGGGTCGCAGCCGCAACGACGGCGGTTGATACGTCTTTGCTTACATCAACCCCGAGACTATCCAACTTGGCGTCGGTTTCGGGAGTTGTCGCCACGACGATATCGTGTTGATCGGGAGCGGTCACAACAGGCGTCAGAGTGGCATCGGCGGCCACTTGTCCTTGGGTGTCGGACAGAACCACCTTATTGTCATCGGAGACGGTAGCCTGAACGACCGTTTGGAGGGTTTCAGGAACCGCGACGGTTACAGGAGCGGCGTTAGCATCGGCGGTCGGTTGAACGACCACATCAGCGGGGGCAGCGTCCTTAGTTTCTTCGGTGACAGGCGGCGGCGGATCGGGAAGCGTGACGCCCGCGGGAGCAAGTTCAATTGCGTCCTTGGCGGATTGTAGCACGTCAATGCCCTTATCCTTCATTTCCGCTTGATGGTCGGCATCAACCGCCACAACCACGTCAGCATTTGCATCGGGGGTTTTGGCAACAGTTGTTACAACGTTATCCGAGACGATTTCATGCGTCGAGTCGGTAAGTGTAACCGTCGCTTGAGGTACGGCAGACTGTTGGTCAACAACAGGCTTAACGTCTGTTGCTTCGGCGGTCACTACTTGTGGAAGCTCCTTGGGAACTTCAACCGTAGTTGTCGCCACTAGCGAATTTTGATCGTTGGTAACGACAGGCACAGTGTCAGAGACAGGCGTGCTGGTTACATCAGGAGCCGCGGCTTGTACAGCTTGAGAAATAGCGGTTGAGGGGTCAACGCCAGCGTTTACGAGGGTATCGTGAACTTCGGGCGGGACCGCGGCAACCACGTCATTCTGGCCAGCCTGGGTGACCACAGGAACCAAGACGCTATCAGCGGGGATATTGGTGCCATCCGATGGTGTCAGAGCCACGGCTGGTACCGTTCCGCTATTGTCCGACTGTACGGCTTGCGTGACAGTGACAACTGGCGTGATGGTGTCAGGCACTTGGACTTCGACCTTCGGCGCGTCCACATTGTTGTCTGCCACGGGAACAGGCGTAGTGTCTGTTACGACAGGGGCAGGTTCAGCGGGGGCAACCGAAACGTCGGGATGATCGAGTGCAGCACTGACAGAAGCGGGAATATCAATTCCAGCGGCATTAGCCACTGCAACTGTATCAGGCGACATTGCCACGACCACATCGGGCTTACCGTCATCGGTCTTCACCGTTGTAAGAGTTGCATTGTCGGACACTTCATGAGTTGCGTCTTGCAACGTGACAGTTGCTTGAGGTTGGTCAGATGAAGTGCTCACAGATGGAGCAACGTCGGAAACAGTAGCTTCGACAATCGGAGGGACAACTACGGGAGTATCCACTGTGACTGTAGGAGCCTTGGTTGTGTCGTCGTTGACCACAACTTGCGTTGTGTCGGGGGCCGCTTCGAGAGCGGGCGGAGTGTCGGTTACGGGAGGGGTATCAACAGGCGCGGGGTCTGGAGGGGTCGCCACCGCGACCTGTTGATCTTGAACCGTTGGAAGTTCCAACGGCACAGCCACTTCACTGTTCGGGTCAGAACCCGTAGGAATCATGACAGGCGAACCTGCCGAATTGTATTCCACAGTGTAAGGTACATCGGACTTTGGCAATGGTCCGATAGGAAGCGTTGTTAATTCCCTCGGAGAATTGGTGTCCTTGAGAACAACGGATAGAATGCCGTCATCAAGGTTTGCTTCCTTGAAAGCGAGGTTGTGAGCAACCAGAAACTTGGCTGAGACTTTACCGCCTGCAAGGATACCTTGATGGAAATAAACATCGTCGTCGGCGCTGGTTGCATCGAAGCCAACTTTGGTCGTCGCTTCGATTGTAAGATAGTCGGTATCAAGAGTTGCCTTGATATCCTTGCGATCTACACCTGTAAGGTCAAGTTCCAAGGTATACTCACCGTTGGAAGTCTTCTTGAGATTGAAGGGAGGAATCGCGGTTACGTCTTCGATGACCGAAGATGTGTTACTGATTAAATCCAGGACTGGATCAAAGCCAATGCCGAGCTTTCCGACATATGACTCATATCCTTTGCTTTTAGCCATTTTTTCTCCGAGGAAATTTGAGGGTTGGGAATTACCCTCTATTTATAGAATTGATATGCTCACCATTCACCCACTCGGTAAATTTCTCGTATGAGAACATGATCACCGTTCGATAGGCGTTTGGCTTGTATTCTTGCGTATTTTCGAGAATGACGGGAAGCGGGTAGCGTTCCGTCTTGCCATACTGATAGATCATGCGACCGACTTGTGTCCAAAGTCGGGCAACTTCGGTCGGGGATAGTTTGCCGTGTTCAACGGAATCAAATCTCTTACCACGCAAAAATGCATAAGCGATCTGCGTTTCTCGCGCGGCGTTGCGAACTATCGTCTTGCGATGGTTTCGCAGTTCAATGAGCTTCCACGAGGCGTAATCATACGCCCCTTCTAAGCCCTGTTTATGTTTAGTTTCGATCTTGCGATCTGTTGCGATGGATTCTTCGCGACGAATGATTTTTGCTTCGCCAGCGAGTTCTTTGATTCTTACTTTAAGGAATGTGCGTGACATAGTTGAATATTCTCCATGATTGAAATTAGGTTATAATGTGAAAATAACCCAATTCGGAGGACCCCTAATATTCTATGAAAACGGTAGCTAGAAGCCGCCAGTGCCTTCCATTATTCTTCCTTTGGTGGTTTGAGTGTTAAATCCCAGCCATGACGCCCACCACGGGTCATCACGAGAGCGACGAATAAAAATGCTGGACCTGCTAAGGCCAGCATCATTGCGAACCCAAAGTCTTGCCGACGTTGACTTTCGCTGTCAATGATCTTGAACTCATTCTTCAAATAGGCGTTGCAAAATCCCGCCCCGATAATCCCCAACCCAAACCATATGAGTAACGTGATCATCTGTTTTCATCCTGTAAAAATTGGTGTCCCTGGCAAGGCTCTAACTTGCAATCTTCCGTTTTAGAGACGGCGGCTTTTACATTAAGCTACGGGGACTTAAACAAGTCTTTGGTAGTCGGTTGACATTCTTCGACGTTCAACCACTTTAAAAATTCTTCGCGAGAAATTTGAATAGTATCTTTGTAATACTGATCAGAAACAATGATAGTCAAATTCATTGGATCGAATTCATACCAGATATACATTGGCGGCCCGTTAGCTTACGATAGGCAATTCTATTTGGAATAGATAAGAACTATCAAACACCCGAATTGACTTCTATACCGCGACGGGCCAAGCGCGGTTATTTGTGAGTATCCAAGTTTCCTAAATAGGTTTGGAGGATTATTTAGAAAACATAGGAATACATAAATTGGCTTCAAAGAAATGGATCGAAACCCATCAAAATGAAATGCGTGCATATCGACGTAAATGGTATGCCAATAATAAAAAGAAACAACTTGATACAAAAAACAAACGAAAAACTGAAATGAAAGAATGGTTCAATGATTTTAAATCTACGTTGAAATGTGAAGCATGTCCTGAGAACCATCCTGCTACATTAGATTTTCATCATAATGATCCAAATCAAAAAGATGGAAACGTATCTCATTTAGTTCATTTCGGGTATTCAAAAGAAACTATACTTGAAGAAATATCCAAGTGTAAAATTCTTTGTTCTAATTGTCATCGTAAATTTCATTACAATGAATAACTTGGCACGGTAGGCCGAAATCGAATCGGCGTCTCTGGGTTTGGAGGCCAGGGCACAACCACTATACCACGTACCGTAAATTTGGAAGCGGAGGGGGGAAATGCTCAACCCCGACCTTTGCCGTATGAGGGCAACGAGCTGTCTTCTGCTCTACTCCGCGATAACAATGGGATGACGAAGAGTTCGGTTTTAGAAAGGAGGTGATGAAAATTCCAAAGCACCCCGTCATCCCAAGTATTTATAATACCAAATTTTAGGTATTATGTCAAGGTTTCTCTGACTTTTTTCTGCAATTGAGAGAATGGTACTTGAGAATAGACGACTCCTGCATCATAGACCCCATCCAACCCTTCGGTAATTCGACCAGCTTTGGAAGCTTTCGACTTATCGGTAGACGGATTTTTGGAGACGGGTTCCCAGGTGTCGGGAGTGTCAAAGGAGATAGCATTGCACTTCATTGCGAAGCTCAAAGTGTCTCGATTGACTTTTTGAAGGAGCGCACCCCCCATACCAAAGGCGACGTTCTCGGCACTCCATCCGTAACGGGTGATGGTGTCCAGAATTTCATCAATGGAGAAGTAATTCACTCCATCGCCTTGGATGACTCGGACGGCGGAATTGAGAACCTTGTATCCTTTGTTGTTGGTGTGATAGCCAAAATGATTTCCAAGACTAACAAGAATACGAGGGATAATATCAACAGGATTTCCGCTATCTGGCCGAAGGACAAAACGACCGCCCTTATCCAGTATTTTATCATGAAGAAAATCACCTATAATATTATCTACTGCATTCATGGTGTCGTAACTATCGATAGGGACCGCGTAGATTTTACCTTCGCCGCCGAACTGATCAATCATGTTGGAATAGGCGTCGGCTTCGCGAGTTTGACCCCATGAGGTGATGGTCGAATGCTCGGCCGCAGGCACTGAATAACCCGCTATGTATTCTGTTGGGAATTGCGCGAACTTACTTTGACCAATTTCGCGTTCAGGATACCATCTATCGGCATCATACAAAGCTTCTACAGTATCGCTACCATTAAAAGAAAGCAAATGAGCCATACCCCCGAGCCCAGCGGACTCTGCGCTTGATACGCCGCGAGCACCAAAATCGTGTAAAGCAAAATCCAAACCGCCAAGATTAGCTTCCTCAACAGATTCATCCCAATATCTTTTCATCATGCGTTTGATTGAGTAGGACAGCGTAGCGACCGTGGTTGGATACCAGATCGCGCGTAGCATGGCCGTTTCGAGATAGCTGGTAAGCCATGGAACTTGTGGATCGGTGTTACGCACCTGGACCAGGGGCGTGCCGATTTCGACAACCGATCCTTCGGGAATGGCTTCGATGTAGAGCGGCAAGCGTCCGTCATACTCGGCAAAGATATGTCGCCACCCCGCTTCATTGAACGGAACCCCGTGTAAGCTTGCGACTCTCTTGGCCAGCTCGATATCGCGCGGCATGAACGTGCTATCCATCAAGTATTTCTTGATGAATGCCTGCAAGCCAAAGAACACTACCTTGTTATCGGGTCGTATCTCTTTCGGATTATATTTGCGCGCTTCGATGTAAGAAGAAACGTATTTGGTGCCAGGAGGATAGCATTTGAAATGCGCGAGTTTATACGAATCGACGTGCTTAATAATATTCATTTTTTGTAAATCTCCTTTACAATTTTGTTATATCAGGTCTATCCTGATATTTGTTTAAGTTTTATAGTGTCTTTCTGTTTCTGTATTTGTTCTTTAGTTCTTTGATACGAACCGTTTCGCTTCCGCGTCTCTACGCCTCTGGCATGTGCATCGGCAGGAACTTTTTTGTCTTTCCAATACCCATCATGTGTTTCAAAGTATTTATTATGGCTAATACTCATTTTTGCTCTTGTTTCTTCGGTAGGTGATGGTCGTTGAAAATATATCCGACCATATTGCCAGCCTTGATTGCTAATGGTGCATTATCAGGAAAGAACAATTCAAAATCTATGCCTGTAACTATTGATGGTGTAACTTACGAATCTATCAATATCGCCTTCAAAATTACAGGACTTTCATTTCGTAAAGTTCGCGCAATAGCTAAAGCCCAACAATAGCACTTATCATTGCATAATGATCTTCAAAAAACATGTCGCGTTTCATTACGATTTCAGAGTAGGGGACCCAGAAAGCTTTGTCCGCGTCGTCACTACCTTTTACGGTAGGTAAATCGTAATTATCATTGAGTCTGATGTCAAAGCATTCAGAAATAGTGCGCCCGCGAGTGGACCTAGTAGGAGCGTCAAAAGTGCGGCGGCCCACGATACTTCCTGTAATAACAGGTTTAGGAACCGCGATTCGTGTTTCTTCATAGAGTTCTCGGACAACCGCTTCCTCAAGTGTTTCAGTAGTGTTGACGAACCCCCCAGGAAGCGCCCAGAGACCGTTTCCAGGTTGAGCTTTGCGGGTGACCAGAAGGATATGCCCCGACTGCCTCACAATGGCGTCTACGGTCATGAACGTCGGTGGATAGGGAGCTTTTTCCCAACCTTTCTTGTAGTCTTTGATGAACTCGTATTCAGTCTGGAGTCGTTTGAACTCTGTATCACCATATTTCCAATCTTCAAGCCATAACGAAACTTTGTCATTGATACAATATGAGCGCCATATTTTATTATCTTCAAATAGTGCCTTGCGAAAATCAGTCGAGTTCTGACTGTTGATTGACGTGATGGTGATAAATTCCCATTGCGGGAACTTCTTGAGATAGTAGCTGGTGTGATCTTTGGAGTAGCCGACGATGCCGATCTTGATCCCATCGGGAGTCCAAGGTTCGTTGGCTATGATGGAATGAACTGAGGCTTGGATCGAAGCAATCCAGCGGTCGTCATTATACATGTAATCGACCTGAGGTGCAAATCTTATTCGCTCAAGTTCCTCGCGATCAAGTGACAGCTTGATCAGATTGATACGTTCTTTGGTTGTGAAGGGATCGCGAATGTCTCGCGCTTTTTGATCGGAGCCGACGACAATGACCAGGGTTTGGCATTGTTCCAAGGCTTTGCGAATGACGTGAATGTGTCCGCAATGGACAGGTTGGAATCGTCCGATATAGACGAGGTAATCATACTTCATGTTCCAATAAACTCCTTATTGGGTTGAAGGACCGATCTATTCAGTCCTTAGGTTTGTAAAAGTAATTGTAGATGGATTCGACAATCATAATAGCGACAAAACCAATTCCTGCTCCAAGATATGCAGTTAGATATAAGACCCAGAATATAGGCCATATCAAAATAAGAGAAAAATAACCCATATTCTTTTGGACTATGTATTCCAAATCGGGTTTTTCACTTCCCCATCTATTGAAGGCCCGCATTTCTCGGGCGTAGTCATCATATATTATGAAACAATAGGTGCCGAACCCTATGAGTATATAGACAGTCGCCAAAAGCCACATCATTTTCTCAATTTCCGTCCGAGGTTATCCCGTAAGTTTTTCATTTGAAAGAATAGCAGCATGAGAATTACCGCTGGCCAGAACCAAAAGGTAAGATCAGAAAATTTCTTGATTTCGTCATCATCAAAGCGTTTTTCATCAGGTTCATACCGAATGAAAGTTGACCATTCGTTATGGAGACCCGCATAGACCAAAACGCTCAGCGCAAAACCAATAACCAGATAGGTGCCGATCACTCCTACCAGCGATGCAATCACTATCATTCTTTACGTTCCCATTTCTTGGCGACGGCGGCTTGTAAGTCCGACACAAGTCCTGAGCCCACGACAAAGAGAAGGAAAAGCATCAGGGCAGGCCACACAAGGATGCAGACTTTGCCGATGAACTCTACGTCGGCATCAATGTCAGGACGATTGGCGGCCCAGGCACGTAACCACGCGCCGACCAAAAACCCAATTGTCAAGTATCCAATCAGCGCGAGGTATACCATTTTATTTGTCCACTACTAAGATCACAGGAGGAGTAATGTTGTTAGCTTTGAGAGCTTCGATGGCCTTGACCGCCTTCGCTCTTTCCGAAAATTCTGTAAACACGGGCACGCCCCCAGGGGCGGCTAAAATCAAGTAAACCAAGTATCATTCCTTTGTAGCTAAATGTTTGTTCAGTGCTTCAATGGTTGGATATTCAGGGATGAACCAACCGTAGTGCGGCGTCAGAGGGTTGACCTTTTCAATAGGTTGATTTTCGTCCAACCATCGATGGATGGTCGGGAAGCCCTCGGTAATTTCCCGTAGCACTAACAGGAAAGTCGCCGTGTTCTCGAAATAGACGGTATAGAGAACTCTATACCATAATTCACTGATATTGACGTCACTTATGCCGTCTTGCCATAAGTCAAATTTTAATGGTTTGAAAATGAAAGAAAGATAACTGACGACGACGTAAAGATCGGAAGCCATTCCTTGACGGGCTTCGACAAGCTTGGGGCCAACAAGCTGAAATCCATCTGTATGATACACTACAGGTTTACCTGATAGCAATAACTCAAATGCAACAATCGGCCTAAAATTTCTTTTACTCATTATGACTGATAGGGGCGGTGAGCGTCGAACTCACACTGTTCCGATTTTAAATCGGATGACTCTAACCAATTGGCCTACGCCCCCACTTTTTCGAACCCCTGTATGTATCCTTGATCATCCGCGAAATACTTCAACAGATGACGCCCGCAACGGCAATCTATGTATGTGTCTCCCTCAGAGGTCAGCTTGACGGCGCGTCGAGCCCCATAGGGGATGCAAAGAATGTCTTCGACGATTTTGACGTGATCGTTCTCGTGAAGATCAGTCAGCAATAACTTTCCCAAGCTTGAACTTCTTCCGAGAATAGAGCTTCTTCGACTTGACTACCTTCGGTTTGAAAGGTGAGTCTTTCGCATAAAGTTCAAGGGCTCTATACTTCGGGCGTTTTGAAATCTTTTCCATCGCGTTAGTATAGAGCATTTCTACTATAAAATCAAGCCTTAGGGGGCTCGTTAGTTTCGTTTAGAACGGGAGCTACTGTGCCGCCTTCCCCTACAAGGTTCGGAGTATGGTTCGTATAAGGGTCCGTATAGCCATTGACGATATAGTCTTCAAGCTTGTCCGCTAGATGCAACAGACCATTAAGATCGATATCGCCATCCCCCCAAATGTCGATTGCTGCCCCGAGCGCGATGTGTCTTACTTCTGAAATATCCAATTTACTTTCCTTCTAGTAACCAATTGTAAATTTTCGTGGCTTGCTCAAGTCGCTTTTCAATCGGTAAATCGCAGTTTGAAAACTCAAAAGCCTGTAACCTCAGTTGCAACATATCTATTTCACTCACTTCAAATTTTCCTTATGTTTTTGTATCGCATCGCGAACGAATTTTTCAGCTTCCTCAGGCGGTAAAGTTCCTACGTCAACGTAGAACACATCCCGTTCCTTACCGTTCACAAGGCGTTTTATGATCGTTATATCGTTAGTCATCACTTACCTTTTTCTTGCCGCCCATCGAATACTTACTGACCAATTTCCAATTTGGCCGATCCTTGTAGGCGATCACTTTGATGTGGTTCATCGCTGCCATTGGTTGCAGCATTTCAGGCGGGGAGACGATCTTACAGCCTGGAATCCATTGTTCCAGAAGGGTCGCGATGCGATTGCGACGGGATTTGTCTTCTTCCGAGAAATCTGTTTCTTTGCCGTCGAGGGCAAACATTTCTTTGAAATGAACGATGTAGTAGTGACCTTGCTTATGAAGGATATGACAACTCTGATACAGGGTGTTGTCTCTACGGGATGCGATCCCCACGCGTTCAAGTGTTTCGAGAATTTTTAAGAAGTCGTTACGTTCAGCTAGTTTCACTTCAATGAACGTAGAAATCAATTCATTATTTGACATTTACTACAATACCACCTTTGGATGAATGCTCTTTTATTGTTTTTATTTGTGATTCATTCAGAAGCGATAAAGCTTGCTTTGCTTTAGCGGTGTTGTACCCAAAGTATTGCTTAATCAGTTCCAAATTGTCATCGTCTACCTTGGATTTCTTGAGCCATTTCGCATAGCGTTTGCGAGGTTTGACCGTGTGATACAGGTAGGCGTATTGCCAGCGTTTGGGAACATGAGAGTTCATGTTCATTTCATTGGCAAGCAATACGGTATCGGGATAAAACGATAGCCCTCTATTTATCAAAAAAGGAACGTAAGCATTTTCAAATTCAGTATCGTCAATATCTCCAAGGGTCTTGGTTTCGGATATTACTTTCAACATGTCCCATGGCGTCATTTCTTTTTCTTACCCTCTAGGCGGTCGGCGCATGACTTACAGATCAGCAAGTCTTGGACCGCCCCGTTTCCATATTTCAATTTGATCGTTGCCGCGTTGGCGTAGTCTTCTGATTTGGTTCCGCACGTCTGACAGATGAATGAGCTATTGAAGATAGACTTCAACCAGATCAAGAATCTATACAACATAGGAATCTCCTTATTTGAGTTGGCAGCGACTCATGATTTCAACGAGACAAGCGATGGTATTTATCTCTTGAATTGGAACAAACGCGGTTTGATACGAATATTTATTCAGAATCAGCATGAACTCGGGGATTGACGATTTCTCCACCAGTTCATCGGCTTTGGTGAAAAGCGTATTGAACAACTCCGCAGGTTCGATATCCGAATGCTCATGCACCCATTTACGACAGTTGGTGAAATTCTTCACCTTCATCATTTCGGCAAGGTCGGCGATGTTGGTATCATTGAAATTGACCAGGATACCTGAATCGACTTTGCCCACGGCTTCGGCATAGCCCTGGAGTTCGCCAAGCGCCTTGCGCCAATCGGGGAAGTGTTTGTTGATCAGTCCCGCGACGGCCAGCTTGTCGGCCTCATAGCCTTCCTTGGCAAGAATATTGAGGAAGCGACGAAGGAATTGGGCCTTGAGAGTCTTCTTCTCCGCCGATGGCGTTTTGAACTCGATGGTCACACAGCGAGACTTCAAGGCATCGAGAATCTTAGCCGAGTAATTGACGGTCAGAATGAAGCCGCAATACTTGCTGTATTCTTCCATGAAGTTACGCAGAGCGGGTTGGGTTGAGTTGGGGTTGAGAAAGTCAGCTTCATCGAGAATGACATACTTACGTCCCTCCCCTGTGATGGAGAGAGACGAAGCGAAGTTGCGAATGTCGTTGCGAAGGGTATCGATGTTACCTTGGAGTGAACCGTTGATTATGATATAATCACAATCCAATTCTTCCAACATCGCCCGAGCCACAGTTGTCTTGCCCGTGCCCGACGACCCTGATAGGAGTAGGTTCGGAATGTTCTTTTGAGCCACGTATTGCTCAAACGATTGCTTGATGAAAGTAGGAAGGATGCAATCCTTCACTCTCTTTGGGCGATGTTTTTCAGCCCAAAGATAATCTAGGTATTCACTCATTACATGCTTTCGATTAGAAGTCGAACTTGCTTAGGGCAGCGTCCAGAACAATCCAGTATTCAACGTCGGGGTTTTTGAACCAAGAAAATCCCTTCGACGTAATGCTTACCTCATAATCATAGGGCAGAAGTTTGAGGTGTTCGCCTTTGATGACGAGTTCGCATTTGTGAGGCGTTTCGCCGATGGTCATCGTGTATTTGTCTTTGATGACATTCTTGGAGTCGCGTGTTTGGATGGACAACTGTTTGCCATCGCCGACTACCACCATAAGGTCCGACTGGAGGATCGCCATCGCCTTACGCACTTCCTGAAAGTTCTCATTGGTGAACGTGAATTGCACTTCACAATCAGTCAACTTCGGCTCCTTGTCGGGGGCCACCTTCATAAAGTTTTCGGCGGTGTAGACGTATTCAACGCGGTTGTTATTGCCCTTGATGATGCAAGAGGTATCCCCGAAAGTTATTTCGGGGTTCCCAAAGAGCGACAGAACCGACATGAACTTGTTAAGCTCACCAATACAGAACTCGGCTTCGATTTCATCCGTGATGTAGGCTTTGGCCAAGATGGACTTCGAAAGTGGAGATACTGTCTTGAGTATTTTTCCCTTGGTGAACTTAATCCCTGGATTAATCGTATAAAAATTCTTTAGAACATCGAGTGTCTTCACGTCAAATTTCATAGGGAAGTATAGGGTCCTTCAATTATTAGAGTAAGTATTATACTCCAATTTTCACTTTTTTACAATCTTGGTAGTCTTCTTTTTCTTAGGTTTTGGGGAAGTTTTTTTTAGAGTCGAGGCCACCGCTTTGTCTACGTCAACACCCTTTGCCGAAAGGTTGGCTTCAACATCGTCGGCAACAAAGACTTCGGCGTTGTCAACCTTCTTCTTGGTATAGGTGCGCTTTGGTTTCGCGTCTTCCGTTGGCGCGGCTGTATTCACAGATGCAGTGTAAGTCCATGATCCGCTGGCGGATACGGGAGTCGCCGCGGTTTTCACTTCGGGTGATGACTCGGGTTGATCTTGTTGGCCAGTCATCCAATGCCATAGTTTCTTTAACATAGTTTTCCTTACTTCTTGTTTTTGAGTTCGTTTGGATCGGCAGTTGGCGTGACGCCAAGTTGAGCAAGGTCCAGAAGTGAGCCGCCAAAGATATAGGTGCCCGTGTGCGTGAGCTTGATCCATGGAAGCAACCATACGTGGCCGCCTGCTTTAGAGAGGTACTGACAGAACATGTAGTCTTCCGACAGATACCTCATGCTTGCCGATTTTTCTCTATTTAGAAGTTCGGCAAATTGATCTTGAACGGCTTCGCCCTTGGCGGCCTTGAGCATCAATTCATGAAGGTCATCGAATGTGTAACCGCGATCAATGACGCAATCGAAATAGGCCATGATCGGTCGCGAACCATCAAAATGCTTGGTGCGGACATGGTCAGGGCGATAGTGCTGATTGGGGAAGGCCGCCCGAAACTTTTCGAAAGCTTGGCGCTGGATCATCATGAACCCCGTGCCGCCCTCAAGAATTTCCGAGGGTTCGTTTAGTTTAATACCCGAGGCATTCTTAGGATTGAACACATAGTCACCGACGAAGCGTTCCAAAACATTGGCATCTTTTTCAGCAAACCCACGGTTAACGGCAACTTTAATTTTTTCCCAAGCGATGCACTTCTTTGGGTATGGGGCACAAATAACGTCCTTATCAGTTCCAGGGTCAGCTAGGGCAAGCATAAACAAAACATCTTTGGGATCGAACCCAATGTCGGAGTCTATGAACAACATATGAGAGAAGTATGGGCGCTCGTCGGGTTCGCCTTCGGGCGGCGGAGGTCCAACGCGCGCACGCATAAATTCGTCACAGCAATAGTTGCGCCCTCTTTGGATCAACGATTCGTTGAATAGATAATGGACTGATAGTTGCACCCCAATCTCTTTACAGATTTCGACAAGGTTCAACATGCAACGGGTATAGATGCCCGTACACATGCCACCATACATCGGGGTCGCGACAAACAGCGATTTGCCTTGCAAATTTTCGTAGGGGATTTTTGCAGATATACCGACGCGATCAGCAAGAACAGGTATATCAATTTGAGGTATGTCAGTTGAAGGTAGCTTTACGTTTCGGCGTCTTGCTACGTCTCGTCTACGTTCTTTTCGATTCATTCAATTTCTTTTGCTCTTTGTTCGTTTAAGTCATGAACATACAGAGCCAATAGTGAATAGTGGATCATCTTGAGAAGGTCTTTGCGGTTGTAACCTTCCTTCTTGCCATAGCGTTTGGCATACTTGATTACATTACCAAGCGTAAAACCGACGCCATGCCCAGCATCAATGATAATATCCGTCGCCTGATAGGTGTCGCCTGCATAATGTTGCTTATAGGTGTCATCAATGTATCGGCCCAACTCAAGTAACAAGTCGTGTTCATTGAATTTGTAGTCGGGCGCATTTGCTTCTTCATCGTATTCTTTATCGGGATAGATATCTTCGGGAAACTTATTCACTTTGGTCTTCATCAGTATTTATATCACAAACCTCTTTTTCGGGAATCGGAGCGGGAATATCTTGAGGTTTTAGGTCATATTTTTCGACCGCCACCACATGCTCCACTCCATTCAATTTTCGAAATGTTACATATTCAGATAGTTTGAACTCCAAGACGTTGTAGTCTTGGCCATGGTAGCGATAATGTCTGCCAGTTTCAGGTTCGTAGATGACATATGTGGAAGTCAAGTTCTCGAATGTGATACGGACAACATAACCGCTACCAATCTTGAACATCAGTCGGAGTCCTTAAGCTGGATCGCCTCGTGATACTTGGCCTGGACGTAACAATCATCCAACGTCACTTCGGCGGAGTTCTTCGTGTTGTAGGCGGCCAAGGCATCATTGATATCCTTGGCATACTTCAACAGGATTTTTCCTGAATCGACGTTGGTGTCTACCCAAACCGTCTTGCGGATAACTTCGCGGTTGTCGGTTTTGGTCTTGCTGATATCGACTACTGTGATTTCCCAGCGGTAAGTGAATTTTTGTTCTTTGGCGTTGCAGCCCATATTGTCTCCTAAAGTAATTGTTGTTGTGTTTGATGCAAATGTGAGATTTGACCAATACACATTGGCCATTTTTATTTTGGTAATTTGGTCGTAATCATCTGGAAAATTATCAATCCATTTAAGTGGATAGGTATTGATGGTGAAGGTTTGGTCGGGAACGTAGACCCCTATTGGATCACCACATACCGATGCCCCTCCCCATCCCCATGATGCGCTGCCGCCGCCTCCAGCGGCACCCAAAATGCCTCCGACGCCAGCGTATATATAATCATTGGCGGCGCTAGAATCGTATCCTCCTAATGCTTTCAGTGGGTAACTATTGCAAGTTACATCCATTTTATCGTTTTGTATTTTGTTTCTCCTTTAAATATGTTTCCATAAATTTCGTTTCCTAATTTTCCATATGGTTTGTTGCCTCACATTATATTTTTTAGCTAAAAAAGAATTTGTTTCAGAACTTTTCCTAATATACCGAACATCATTTTCCGTTAATTTAGATAGTGGATGTTTATTTCCAATCATTGGGGAATTCACGCTTCTACCTTTTTTGGCTTTATCTTTCATATTATCAGCGTGAGTTCCTAGAAATAAATGTTTTGGGTTTACACATGCTGGATTATCACAACTATGCAAAACTTGTTTATCTCCAATTTCACCATTTGCGAATATCCAAGATAATCTATGGGCAAATTCAAGTTTATAACTTCTAATTTTTATCTGACCATATCCTTTGTTATTTTTAGAAGCTATCCATTCCCAACATTCATCTGGAGTTCCTTTATCAACTTTAGACCAATATCTTTCTTCTAATTTCATTTTTTTCGTTTTTGTTTTTTAAACCAACGACGGACTCGTTCACGCTCATACCAGCTCACGCCGTCATAGAATTTGCCGCCGTCTAAATGCTCAACTTCGTGTTGGATAATGCGGGCGGTCATGCCTGTGTATTTGTTTGTTTCGGTCATGCCATTGGGATAGGTGAATCGCACGCGAATGGACTTCGGACGGGTGACCTTGACGATAAGCCCTGGATAGGTCAGACAGCCTTCCTCAAGTTCAAAGGTTTCGTCTGAGAAGTCCACGATGCGCGGATTGAACATGACTAAGATTGGATTAGTAGCAATAGCGCAAACGCGATAGGAATATCCCAATTGATTTGCGGCGAGGCCGATGCCCGTTTCCTTCATCATCACTTGAGCCAAGTGATCGGCAAATTGCACAGGATTGAAAGGGGGAATCTGAAAATTGAAGTCTTTGGTTCGTTCGGTCAGGACGGGATTAGAGTAGTGTACTAAAGTCCCCGTTAATCCATCTTGTTCTAAAGTTTTCACTTTTCTCTACTATCACTAAGTAATATGGTTTATTTAACTTGGTCAACTGATCCATCATGTTATGAGACCCTGAGGAATACCCATCCCAAATGATGATCGCCAGATCGCAATATTCCGCCATCTGTTTGTTGCGGATTGGTCCAGCGGCCTTGCCATATTTAGTCCAGTCCGCGGGGAAGTCTTTCACAGGTATCGACTTGGACTCGGCAAACTTCTCTCCCGCGGTATCGATACCTCTTGCTTTGCCCGACACCACTTCGGTAATCAGGTCAGTGTTGATTTGAGCCTTCTGACAAATTTTCTCAATGGTTTTGGGCTTGGCATCAATGCCTCGCGAACCCGCAATGACAAGTTTCATTTTATACCAATTAGCTTGATAAATTCCAATGCTTCATGTATTGCTGGTGAATTATCCCATTTTCCAATCATTATATCTTCTCTATTATTTGGAAATTGCTTCACCACTTCACGTCGAGCTTTTTTGAATAGTTTATTTTGTAGCTGCGCAACCTTCTTTTCCATTGGTGTCATACTACCTCCATCTGAGAAAATTGCTTTTTCTTTTCAAATTTGATTGTGGTGTCGAACCGATCCGTAATCGTGTCGGTGTTATGCGAAATGATGAAAATATTGGTATCGGTCATTGCGTTGATGATGTTCATAAAGTCATCGCGTCCGTCTTGATCGAGAGCACTATCCAGAACTTCATCGAAGATCAGAAGGTTGGAATGGGCGCTGTTACGGATGCGGGCGATGTTGCGCCATGCAAACATGATGGCCAGATTGATGCGCTTCTTTTCGCCTTCCGAGTGGGCATAGTAGGAGTTCAATTCGTTGTTGTTGCCACCGATGACTTCCTCAAAGTTTTCATCCAAGTTGAAGTCCACAAACAGGTTCATCTGTCCTAGGTATTGCTTGATGATCTTGTTCATGATCGGAATGTATTGCTTGATGATCAGCGATTTTATACCGCCGTCCTTAAGCAGTGTTGACGCGATAGCCAAGACTTCACGTTCCTCAATGATATTCTTGCGCGTCTCGTTAGCGACCGCCAGTTGGTTCTGAAATTCCTCGCGGCGGCTGGTATCGATGGAGCTATACTTTTCCTTGAGTCCCGCCAAATCGGTTTGGTAGGCTTCCTTGAGCGTCGCGGCTGCACGTTTGTCCATCATTAGAGACGATGCTAGTTTTTCCACTTCTTTTTCTTGCTTGTAGATTGTGTCAAGTTCCTCAAGCTTCTTATCGATCTTGGTTATCTTCTTTTCAGCCTTGATGATCATGCACGCAATGTCATCGGCATAATTTATCCGATAAGTTATTTCTTTATCTTTGGTCTCTTGAGAGATTTCTTGGTTGCACGTCGGGCATTTACAAGACTGTTCGTAGAAATGTCGTTCCTTATCAAGCTTGGCAATCGTCTTTTTGGATTTGAGGATGTAGCGCTCACACTTGGCGCGATTGATTTTGTGTTCATCGTAAGCATTGATACTCGTTTTGATTAGAGCGCTTTGTTGGTGACATTCGGTGAGTTTCGCGTCGAGGTCTTTGATAATGTCATCTTGCTCGGCAATCTTGTCGGACAAGTCCTTGGCGCGGTCGCGAATGTCGGTCTTGATTTCCTTCAAGTGAGCTTCGTGCAATTCCAGATTGGAGGTGATCAGACGAATTTCTTGTTCGATTGCCCCGTGCAGTTCCTTGTTGGAATTGACGCGATCCTTAAGGATCGTATTCATGGCGCTGAACACCTGGAGGTCCAGAAGGTCTTCGACGACGTTGCGCCGTTGAAGGGCGGGAAGCTCCATGAACGGCACATAGGTCGCCGTGCCCAGAATGATAATCTGACAGAAGCTTTTGTAATTGATTTTGAGAATGCTATTTTCGAGATAGAGTTGATAGTCGCGCGAGAGACTGTCTTGCCGAACAAGTTCGCCATCCTCAAAGATTTCGAAGATGTTGGGCTTGATGCCGCGTCGAATCAGGAAGTGGCGGGAAGCAATTGTGAACTCGATTTCGACCAATGTATTCTTATCGAGCAATCGGTTCGTTAGGGCAGGCTTGTTGATGTTGCGGTATGGCTTGCCAAACAGGGCAAACGTGATTGCATCAATCAAGACGCTTTTGCCACTTCCTGATTTTCCAACGATCAAAGTCTTGGGGTATTTGTCCAGCGCCACCTCTGTCATGTAATTGCCGTATGACATGAAGTTACACCATCTGATTGTAGTGAACGTTATAATTGTTGAGCCCTCTTATTTTTCCACCACAATTTTTTAGCTGCACTCATTTTTAATCTAGTTTCTTCTGAATTTACTTTTCCAGTATGAACTTTAGAAACATGTGCTTTGAACTCATTTGAACGAATTGCGCCCACTCCATATTGATTTCCCATTCTTGTTGTAGACATTTTTTGACGTGTTTTTATAGAATGTTTCATTCCAGTATGTGCTATACTCATTTTTTGACGCGTTTCATCTGTTGGGCGTCTTGCACGATTCTTTTCAAGATGTTGTTTAGATAACTTTCTTCCTGATAATGCTGCCGATATTTTTTCAGTCGTTTCTTTACGTTTATTAGGATCAAATGACCAATGTTTGATAGGATTTATAGGAGGTCGAGATACACTAAATCGTAAATTGTAATAGCGTTGTTTATTTTTCACCATTTGAAGCCATTTTTCTTCGGTTTCTAAAAGTGATTTTCTATCTATTTTTACTCTCTCAAGTATCCGTCGTTTGAAATCCT
>FRDC01000546.1_pt1 | contig 31060 bp, 37 predicted proteins | sample 1106171 | NCBI WGS metagenome assembly FRDC01 (sample SAMEA3930566, study PRJEB13176) | freshwater metagenome | biome: Drinking water system; feature: drinking water; material: water | place: Singapore | collected 2014-12-20 | reverse complement strand
AATACGGCCAACCAATTGTCGGAAGTCATATCGAACGCCCCCATTTGTCCTTCGTTGGCACAACAGCCTTGCCCCATTTGCCCACATTATCGGGCGCGGGCTTGGCTTCCACCGGCTTAGGCGGCAAGCCCCATTTCCCCGCATGGTCGATTATCAGCACGTCGCCGACCGGCGGTTCACGCAAGGCGCGGCCCTGTTGCTGAATGTCGCGCATGAAGCCTTGGCCCCATTTAGCCTTCGCTTCGGCCTGTTGCCGTTCAACAACGCCGTCGCGTTCAGCAATAACGCGCTTATATGCGTCGTAATGTTCGTCGGGCAGAACGTGCCAATCGACTGTTGCGTCATGGTCGCGTTGTGTCCAACCGGACGATGCGCCGCCCGCGTGATGAATGCGAAAGCCCGCGAAGTCGTATCGGATGAACGTTCCTTCGGCCATGTCAACGGCGCGGACGTTATATCCTAGAACTGTTGCTTCAAGTGCTTCGTCAAGCGTCAACACGTCGGACGGTTGCAAGTTGTGAATGTCTTTCGTCATTCGATTTGTCCCATACGAAGGTTAGCCTTGCCCAAGGCTTCGCAGATTTGGTCAAGCCGCACCGTGTCACGACGAAATTCGCGCTTACGAAGCGGGTCGGTTGCGCTGCTACGTTCACCGATGGCATACGCCAGCAACGCGACAACATCGCTATGCGCCCGACGCAACGTTTCGTCAAGTGCGTTTATGCGTTCGATGTATTGTTCGTCGGTCATACGTCAATCGCCTTACCGTCAAGCCATTCTTCAGGCGTGAAACAATGAACTACGCCGTCAACAGCGCAAATGACGATTTCGGCCATTTCGCAAAGGCGCTGCAAATCGTCATAGGTGACGACAACGAAGCCGTTGGCTATTTCTTCGGCTGAAGCATCGCCGCGCAATGCGGCAACCCTAGCGAACGAAGTTTCGTCGGCTGGCATGTCAATAGCCTTCAGATAGGCCAGCGCGCACAAGACGGGGTTCCGGTATCCGGTGAAAGTGCGTTCGGTCATGCTGTCTGTTCCCATACGCTAATAACGTGCGACCGCCTGTTGCGGTGTTCGGACCAATGGCACGACGCCGTTTGGTCGGTTACAATGCCGTCGCATAGCGTGACGACGTGACGCCGAACGCCAATGCAATACATGGTGCCGGGCTTTGCATACCAATCGGCGAAGGTGCCGACCGTGCAATTCAGCTTGGCAACGTCCTTTAGCACGTTGTATTGGACGCCCAAGCCTTCAAGAACGCGCTTGCGCTGCCAATCGTATGTCGCACCGCGCCATTTGCCGGGCCGCTGAACTAGCAGTTCGAACGCCTTCCATACTTCGTTGAAAGGTGCGCCAGCGAATACGGCGGTAGCAAGGACGCCACAACACGGCATTTCGGCGCGGGCTTCCTTGGGCGCGGTGCAAGCGCCGTCGATAAGTTCAAACATCGGCCTTCCCCAACGCCAGCAACACAAGGCAAGCGTCCCAATGACTTTCACACGTAACGGCGACCGTGCCAAGGACGGACCCGACCGGCGGGCGCACCATGACGAAGTTATCGCTTGCGTAATAGTCGCCGGGTTCAAGTTGTGATGCACGTTCAGCGGCTATAGCTTCGCGGGCTTCACGTTCAGCGCGGATTTGTTCAACGGACATAACGAACCCTTTCCGGTTGGTTGGGGCGACCATTCCAGCCGCCCCGATGTTGATAGCCGTCAAACCTTCAGAAATTCATAACGTCCGACGTAACCGCCTTGCGACTTGTCAAGGACAACAATCGCGGTCCAACGGCCCTTCGGCATCCGCACGACCATGAAGCGGTCGTTATATTCGGGATAAAGCGCCTTGTCTTCGTTGATGCGCTTCATAAGGTTGGCTTCAGTCGCAAACGACTTAATGTGGCGGCTGTCCAAATCGACGTTCATGTTCGTAAGTGCCATTGTCTTCGTCCTTCTTTCCAAGTGACAAAGCCTAGATACGACGGACGTTACGCCGTGTCAACACCTTTTTTCGCCTTCAACGTTACGCGCCAACGTCCGATGATACGCGCGCCCTGTTGACGAATAAGCCGTTCGTATGTCGCCGCTTCGGACGACGTAAGGTCAAGCTTGTATGGCGTTATCAGTGACAAGGGCTTGGACACATACGAATGACCCCGCGAAGACAGGATGGCCAAGACGACATGCGACGGCGGTTGATAGCTATAGCGCCCGCGTATCCATTTGTCGTCGCTGTCATGCGCCCAACGCCACGACGCAAGGTCGCGTTGGCTTGCTGGCTGGCAACGGTCGGGCAAGCCCATAACGGACCCGCCGAAATACTGTTCGCCATAGACGCCGCCCCAAGGTGCGATATGCGTTACGCGCATAAGGGCGGACGGCCCGTCGTCGTATCGGATGATTTCGCCAATCATGCGTCGTAACTTTCATCAATGGCCCGGTAACAATCTTCAAGGGTTGCTTCGGTGCCGTGGCGGTTGTCGTGCGCGTCGGGCGCGCCGTCATAGTCCTTATGAACGTAACCATACATCGCGCCCATGCACTGAAACATGGTCGTATCGACTTCATAGTCACGATACTTGACAGGCAACGGCGCGTCGGGCGCTGGCCAGTTCAAGCAATCAACGTCCACATGGTCGAAAAACGAAGCGACCGGGCGTCCGCACATATTGCAAGGTTGCGTCGTCATTAGTCCATTTCCCTTCCATGCACGTTGAAGCGCGGGCCGGTGTAATCGCGGCGCTTCGCCCGGTCGGTGACGTTAAGGCGGCGAAGGGCTTCCTTCGTTGCCTTGCGGGATTCAAGCTGGCGCATGATGCGCGTTCCGCCGACATACACGACGACGAATACGAAAACGCCGATACCAATTGAAAGCGGGTCCATGTTGATGTTCCTTCCTTGCTATACGACGACCATTACGACGAAGCGTCCGACGTGTCAAGCGTTATATTTCGCCGACCATTGAACGCTGTTCGGTCCATCTTCAGCCTTCGCCTTTTTGCCCACATATAGGGACGGCAAAAATTCAGCGGGTCGCATTCGCGCTTGCATAATCAGTTCGACCAAGCCGCCGCAATCGTAACTGTCCGTCATGTAAACGGACGGCCCTTCGTATCCGCCTTCGTCAACGCTGAACGAAACATGCCCGGTCAACGGCCCCGGCGACACGACGACGATACGCGATGCGTCGAAGTAGTGCATAACATATTCGTCGGGCGACTTCGTTGACGTGCTGAAGAATGCGACTCTAATTCCGATGAACATTTCGTTAATCCCTTCGATTTGCCCGGTGTATGGGCGTTGGATGGTTGTTGAATGGCCTAAGTCATTGGTTTTATTGAAAATAGTATATAATAGTATGTTGTATATAGTTATATTGACGTATTTTATATCAGGGCGACCATTGAAACTTCCCAAGCGGCCCCCGACCCCCATACTACATACTACACCATACTACGGCGGAAATCCGGGGTTTTTGCCCTACTATCCCCATACACCGCTATACTACATGAAGTCGTCACCGATGATTGAAACGTCGTTCACGACGAAGCAACGTTGCGAAGTCCCGAACTTATCCTTGTCCTTCGAACCAAGTTCGCGCAATTCGCCGCTATCAATCATGAACTGAACGGTTGCCTTCAACGCATTCGTCGCACCAAGACGGCTGTTGCGGAACGATGCGCGTTGCAACACGCCAAGGGACAGCGACCGCCAAGGAATGATGCCCATAGCGTGAAGCGTGGGCGGCGCTTTGTATTTGCGTTCAGCCGTCGCACTATCAGCCTTCACAAGCTGATTGATGAACTTAATAACGTCGTTGTGGCATTGCTTATCGTTGAAGCCGTTCACCGATACGCCGACTTCGCCACGTTCGAACTTGGCCAGCAACTTCGCAATGTCGTTGGCCACAAAGTCGCAAGCCCATTTGGCGCAATGATAGTCGATAACCGGGCTGTTCCAATACAAGCCGACCGCAACGACCGCCGCAAGCTTCATCGCCTTTAGGTGCGCGCGGTTCCAAAGCTGTTTCGTCACTTCGGCGTTCGTCGCGTTCATTTGGGCGTCGGCGAAGTCGTTAAATTCGTTGAACAGCTTTCGCGCTTCAGTCGAAAACGAAACGTCCATCGGCTTGAAGTTCTGCGCCGCGTTGATGGCTTGGCACTTGGCCAAGAACGCCCGGCAATTGCCTAGCAGCGACGGCGACGCCCTAACGTTGCGATGCGCTTCGTTCAGCGGCGGACGCTTGCCGTTGTATTCAATGATGGTGAAGCGCGGCAACATGCCCGACGTGACCATTGTTTCGTCAAGGGCTTCGTAAAACTTTTCGGGAACGCTTTCGCCGACCATCGTAAACGAAGGCGACTGAACGGGTTCGCCGGTCTTGTCCTTGTCCGAATACGCCGTTGGGTTCAACAAATCGCCAAAGCCCGACTTGTTGTAAAGGTCCAACATCACTTGCATGATTTGCTTTTCGTGACTGTTAGCGTTGGGATGCGTGATGCGCTTCAACGTAATGCCGATTTCACCAAGGACCGATACGAAACACTTCGACCGTTCGAACCATTTCAACAGGCCAGCGCCCGACGCGATTTGCGACGGCCCGATGTAGTTCCGCATATAGGTGAAGTGCGCGCCATCCGGCCCCCATGCGATTTGTTCGGCCAAGCGATTGATGCCCGACGATATAGCTTCCTTGCCTGTCCCGGTCGGCGCAATCAGCATGATATAATGGTTCAAGCCGGTTCCCGACACATTATACGACCGACCGGCGACGCCTGATACGAAGGCCAGTGCGCCAGCTAGGGCGATTTCCATTACGGGGCGCGGGGCCGTGTCGTAAATGAATTGCGCGACTTCGCCCACAAGACCCGGCGGAATTGGAATTGTGCTGTTGACGCCGGGCGGCGGGGCTGTCATTGATGCGTTCGCGTTTGGTGCGTTGGCGACCAAGCCCGGCGCTGCGATAGGCGCACCGTTCGACGCCGGGGGCGGCGGTCCTTCCCCGCCCCCGTTAGTCCGTTCGATGGCTTCGCGAAGATGCACCATCAACTCTTCAAGGTCCAACGGCGGCAACTGGCGGTCGAACGACTTGTTCACCATGTAGTTGATATAATCGTCGCGCTTCGCTTTGTCGCGGACGCCCAAAGCCGACTGTCGAAACAACCGCTTAATCTGCGCCCGGTTTTGCGTATAGAATGCGATAATATCGACTAGGGCAAAGTCGGCTTCGGACTGCGATTGGCCGGGATAATGCTTTTGCCAATCCCCTTGCCAAAGGTCCAAGAACTTCGCGCCGTTGGTGGCGGCTGTTGCCGCGTTCAATACTTCATCGTCGGTTTGGCGTTGTTCCACGTCGCCCATGACGTTGAACTTTTGCGCGGGTCCACCAAGTTCCTTCCACAACACGTCAAAGATTTCGCCACGTTCGGCGATAGGCGCGTCATGAAATACGTCGCCCGTCATCGTCATGAACCGCTTCGACGTATAAACTTCGATTGACGACCGCTTGCGACCGTTTGGAACGCCCGGCGTCTTGACGATGATATGAAGCCCTTCGCCCGATGGTGACTTTTCGGCGTAGCTGTCAAACGTGTTGAAGATTTTAACTTGGCGGTCGTGAACCCCTTGCGGGTCTTCATGAATGAATGCGCCGTTTTCGTTGCGCTGCCATGCGTTGTCCAAGTCGATAAAGCCGTAAGGGTCGTCTTCGGTAAGGACGAACCCGACGCCATCAACTTCGCCTGAAGCCATCGCCTGAAGTGCGTCGGTGAAGCTGCCCCATGTCTTCGGGTTATCGACCGCCGCTTTCGTCGCCCAACGTGGGCAATATGGAACTTTGGTCGGCTTGGTGCCGTCCTTATTCTCATACCGCCATACAACCCATTGGTCGAAGGCTTTCATTTCTTCGGGAATACGATGAAGCTGAAGCACGATACCGCCTTCTTACTTGTATTTGTTCAACAGCGGCTTATGCTGTTTGATAAGACTACGTTCGCACTTCCTTACGGCGTGACTACACGTTGTTGTTTCGTCGTCATACCAAACGAACTTAATATGCGTTGGCGAATGGCCGTCGAACTTGCGCGTTTGTTCATGCCCGCGCATTCGAATAACGAAATCAACGGTGCATCCGATATAAAGGCAAACGTCGCCTTCGAAGATAAGATACACGCAAGCCCGCCGCTTAGGCTTCCAATCTTTCCATTCTTCGTATTTGATAGCCTTGCCAAGTTCGCCGGGGCCGCTGGCCAAATAGTCGTGCAAGGCTTGAACGCGACGAACGCCGGGGTCCGGTATCTTGTCGTCGGCAAAGCGGCTAATCCATGCGACCGAAACGCCGATGGCTGAAGCCATCATCGTATATGTGACGTGCCGGGGTGCGGATTTTACAAGATGTTGTGTCCGCGCAAGCAATGGCGCGCTATCGGTTGCGATGTTCATAGATGCCCTATCGGATGGTTCACCGGCCAACATACCGATGAAAAAATTTTGCACAATAGCAAAAACAGGCTTGACCGCGATTGGCCGGGCTGGCATCTAGGCAACGTCGGTGGACGTGGAAACGCCGCCGCCGGGCAACAGATTGAAGGAAGGAACATCGTATGTCTTGGGGCAATCCCGCCGCCGCTGTCGCAACGCCTGTCGCCGTCAAGTGCGACCATCCGAATTGCGGCAACAACGCCGTCGTCATCATCGAAGTGTTGGCCCCGGCCATGTCCGAAACCGAAATGGCCAAGGTCAATTCGTGCGTCGAACACGCCGCCGGTTATACCATCGTCGGCCTTGTCGAAGGTTCGACCGAAAAGCCCGACGAACGCATTGTCAAACAGCTTGTGGCGCAGCACGAAAGCGCCAAGGCTGTTCTTGAAGCCGCGAAGAACAGCGAAATGACCGCCCGTCTTATGGTCGGCAATTATGCGTTCCCGCTGGCCGGGCGCAAGGAAGGCGTCAACAACCTTGAACTTAGCGACGGTCGCACCGTCAAGCTTGGCCACAAGGTCAATTACAAGCTGTCTTCGGACAACGAAAAGGTCGAAAAGGCCGAAGAAGCTTGCGACGCCATCGGCAACGAAGGGTCGTTCTTGGTTGAACGCATCATCACTTGGGAAGCGAAGTTTTCCAAGTCGGAATACAACAAGCTTGACACGTCGAACCCGACCCATGCCAAGGTCAAAGCGGAAATCGACAAGGTTCTTGAAATCAGCAACGGAACGCCGTCGCTTGAAGTGAAGGAACCGAAGGCGACGTTGAACAACCAATGACCGACGAAGCCAAGCGCGAAACGTTGTTCGAACGTATGGCGCGCTTGGCATCGCAAGCAAGGTGTCCCAAGATGGAACTTTTCAGCAAGATTGAAGACGCAATAGCTATTGTGCGCTATCCGAAAGGCGTTCATAAGCAAGTGCCGATGTATCATCGCGGCGAAACCGTTTACGTCGCACATGGCGGCGGGTTCGTTCGCATCGTCCAACGGTTAGGCAAAGAAACGGAATTGATGACGGCGCATCCCGACATTAAGGTCGTTGACTTTGACGCACCAAACGTCGTTGAAGAACGCGGCGTCTTGAAGTATAAGGGTTGACCATGAACGACTTTAGCAGCGCCTTTGGCAACGTGAACATTCAACCCCGGCAACCGGGCAATGCCCACAATCAGCCGGGCGGTTCCATCCTTGGCGCTGTCACGTCGGGGCGACCGAAGCAAGGCCAACGCATCGTCATTGCCGGGATTGAAAAGGTCGGCAAAACGTCGCTGGCATGTGACGCACCGCGCGCAATGCTTGTTCAACTTGAAGTCGGCGGCGTAAGCGCCAGCGTCCCGAAGACGCCGCTTCTAACGTCGTTCGGTCAAGTGCGGCAATTCTTGGGCGAAGTGAAGGCCGAATGCCAAGCCGGGCGCTTCCAAGCGCAAACGTTGGTTTGGGACACGGCGACCGCCCTTGAACGCCTTATAGACCAACAAACCATTGCGGACGACAACAAGGGCCGTCAAAGCATGGAAACGGCGCACGGCGGCTATGGCAAGGCTTACGCTTACGCCAACGGACTGTTCGGCGAATTTATGAACGAATGCGACGAACTGGCGCAGTATGCGGGCATCAACCATATCTTCACATGCCACGTTTTCCCGGCGAAACAGATTGACCCGGCGTTCGGCGAATATGACCAATGGGACTTGCTGTTGCATTCGCCGAAGAACAACAAGACGTATGGCAAGCGCGAAATGATGACGCAATGGGCCGATTTGGTCGGCTTCCTTCATGAACCGATGTTCATTACGAAGGGCGAAGGCGAAAACCTTTCGCGCGGACAGTCGAAGGGCGTCGGTCGCGTCCTTGGCGTATCGCGAACCCCCGGCTATGTCGCTGGCAACCGCTACGGTTTGACCGGCGAATGTCCAATCCCCGACCCTACACGCAACAAGTTCGGCGTGTCGTGGAACGTCCTTGCCCAAGCTATCTATGACAGCAAGGGAATTGACGTGTTCAACCGTGATTAGCGAAGAAGACCGCCATACCCTGAACGCCTTCACTGATATTGCGAACCTTTGGGCGTATCGGGCATCGGTCTTAATCGCAGCGGTCGAACGTTGTTACGAACTGAAATCAGCAAAAGGAATAGAAGACATGGCAGCATTTGCATTCAATACCCAAGGCATCACGCCGAAGTTCGGTGGCGGTGGCGGTCTTCCGGTCGGCAAGCATCCGGTCGTCATTTACAACACCAAGTTGGAAGCGACGAACAGCGGCACCGGCGGCAAGATGGTTCTTCAGCTTGAAGTCATCGACGGCCCGGCGAAGGGCGCGAAGGGCGACGAAAACTTGACCCTTCACCATTCGAACCCGACCGTCGTTCGCATTTCCAGCGAACAGCTTACGGCCATTTGCCACGTCGTCGGCTTGCCGAACGGTTTCCAGAACACCGAAGAACTTCATGGCAAGCCCTTCGTCGTGGAAGTCGCGCCGCAAAAGGACAAGCCCGAATATACCGAAGTCATCGCCGTGTTCGACATGAACGGCAATGAACCGGGACAGCAGGGCGGCGGCAACAACGGCGGCGGGTCCGGTTCGTTCGGCGGTGGCAATCAGGGCCAGCAGGGCGGCGGCAAGGCCGGTGGCGGCGGTTGGGGCAACGGCGGTTGGGGCGGCAGAACAACGGCGGCCAATCAGGGCGGGGGCGGTTGGGGCGCGCGTTAAGCGTCCCTTCCATCAAACGTCCGTTGAACTAAGCGGGGCGGGCTTCATCGTCCGCCCCGTTTTATTTGAAAGCGCCCAATGTCCCTAGACGACCCCAAGTTTCGAAACGATGTATTGGCGCAGCTAAACGCGGACGCCGACGAAGCTTCGCAAGTGTTGTCCGACCAAGACTTTCGCAATCATCTTGGCGCTTCCACCATCGGGAAGCCTTGCCGTCGCAAAGCTTGGTTGTCGTTCCGTTGGGCGTATAAAGAAGTTTTCGAAGGCCGAATGGTTCGGCTGTTCAATCGTGGGCATCTTGAAGAAGGCCGGTTCGTTCGCCTGTTGCGCCTTATGGGCTTCGACGTTCGCGAAGTGAACCCCGATACCGGCAAACAATACCGCGTGTCTGCCCACAATGACCATTTCGGCGGGTCCGCCGACGCAATGATGTTGGCCCCGGCGAAGTATTGCATAACGGCCCCTGTCTTGGGCGAATTTAAGACGCACAACGACAATCAGTTCAAAAAGCTTCGGTCGAAGGGCGTCGCTATTTCGCATCCTGAACACGTCGCGCAAACGTCGTGTTATGGCGACGGACTGTCCGTCGAATGGACGCTTTACATGGGCGTCAACAAGAACGATGACGCATTGCATTTCGAATGGCTGAAGACCGACCGTCACTTGTCAACCATGATGTTGACCAAGGCGGCTGAAGTCATCTATTCGCAAGAACCTTTGCCGAAGATTTCGGACCATCCTTCGTTTGACGAATGTAAGAAGTGCGCCGCCGCTGGCATTTGCCATTTCAAGCGTCCGCCGCTTCGTAATTGTCGAACTTGCCGTCACGCCTTTCCGGCGAACGAAGGCAAATGGTATTGTTCGCATCACAACGGCATAATTCCCGACGAAGTGATACCGCAAACTTGCGGCGAAGCTTACACGCGGATAATCTGACATGATGATGCGACCAAACTTTGACCCGCGTTGGTATCAAGTCGAAGCTGTCGAAGAAACGTTGTCGTTCTTCCATCGCAAAGGCGGTTGGGATTACGAAGCGAACGCGCCAGTTCGGGCGAACCCTTTGATTTGCCTTCCGACCGGAACCGGCAAGTCGCTTGTCATCGCAATGTTGGCGTGGCGCATCCTTCAGATTGACCCGCGCGCCCGGCTTATCATGGGAACGCACGTCAAAGAACTTATCGAACAGAACGCCGACAAGCTTCGTTGGCTTTGGCCGCAAGCGCCGCTTGGCATCAATAGCGCCGGGCTGAACTCGCGCGAATTTGCCGCGCCTATCGTTTACGGCGGTATCAAGTCAATGGTCGGGCAGTTCGCCGAAAGCGGCCAAACCGCCTTCGGCCATCGCGACATTCTGCTAGTTGACGAAGCGCACCTTATCAGCCCGAACGCCGATACGTCGTATTTGACGTTCATTCAAGAATTGATGATGGTCAACCCTTGGTTGAAGGTCATCGGACTTTCGGCAACGCCTTATCGTCTTGGCCTTGGCCATTTGACGAACGGAAAGATTTTCACCGACGTTTCATACGACCTTTGCAATATGGAAGGCTTCGCCCGGCTGTTGAACGACAAGTTCTTGTCGCCGGTATATCCGAAGCCGACCGGCGTAAAGCTTGACGTTTCAGGCGTCGGCATGTCCAACGGTGACTTCAACCAAAACGCGCTTGAAAGCCAAATCGACCATTTCGAAGTCACGTATGAAGCCCTAAAGGAAATGGTTCAATATGGTTGGAACCGCCGGGCTTGGATGATTTTCGCCGCTGGCACCAATCACGCTGAACATATCGCCGAAACGCTTCGCGTATGCTTCGGCATTAGCGCCGCCGCTGTTCATTCGAAGATGGCGGGCGGACGCAAAGCCGCCGACGAAGTGATTAAAGATTTCAAGCGCGGCAAAATCCGGTGCATCGTAAATCAGAACATGCTTACGACCGGGTTCGACTTCCCGCCTATCGACCTTATCGGCATGTTCCGGCCCACCATGTCAACCGGCCTTTGGGTTCAAATGCTTGGGCGCGGAACCCGGCCTTGGTTGGGCGGATATATCGTCGTTGACGAAGCGACCGGCGAAACAGCGTATTGGCCGGGGCAGAAAGACGGATGCCTTGTCCTTGACTATGCGGGCAACACGCCGCGTCTTGGTCCAATCAACGACCCTGTTGTTCCGAAGCCGAAAGGCGACGGCCCGCCGGGCGACGCACCAATTCGCACATGCCCCGAAGACAGGATGGACGAAACCGGCAAAACGGGTTGCGGCTTCTATAACCATTCGTCGGCCAAATGGTGCGTTATGTGCGGCTTCAAGTTCCCGCCCGGCGAAGGGCCGGAACTATACAACACCGCCGGGACCGACGTTCTTATTGCCGAACTGCCCGAAACGAAGGTCTTCAACGTTGACCGCGTAATATATGTCGAACATCGGTCGCGGGCCGGTCGTTCCATGATTAGGGCGGCGTATTACTGCGAAGGGCTTCATACGTTTTACGAATACGTTTCCGTCGAACCAAAGGTCGCTGAAGACGGAACGACCAAAAACGACTTCATGACAAAGAAGGGTCGTGATTGGTTCCGCCAACGGACAGGGGCCGAACCGCCCGAAACGAACGCCGAAGTTATCGCGGGGTCGGGCTATCTTCGGACGCCCATTCGCATACACGTTTGGACCAACAAGAAACCGAAACCGGAGATAACGCAATATGAATTTTGACAAGCCCGAAGGCGCTAACCGTGGCGAAGTCATTCGCGGCGTTGCCGAATACCTTGACGAAAAGGTTCGCAAGGCGTTGGACGACGCGACCCGAACTTGCCTGAACTGCGAACACTTCATCGAAGGACCGCCCGACCGAAGCGGCGAAAAATGTGGGCTGAACAACCTTATGCCGCCGCCTTCGATTGCTGCGCGCGGTTGCGACAATCACATGGACAAGATACCATTCTAACCGAAAGGACGACCAATGGCAGCGCGTAAGAAGACAATCAGCAAGACAGCGGAAACGCTGGCGAAGGCTTTGACGTTCGTATCGGCGGGCATTGCCGAAGGCGTCGAAACGTATAAGTCGCATTGTCGCATCGTCAACGGATATATTGTCACGTTCAACGGGACAATGTGCGTTGGCCATCCTATCGAAGAAAACGAATTGGCGATGGTATGCCCACATATACCGACGCTGATTTCGGCAATCAACAAGTCGGGCAAAAAGCTTTCAATGGCCGTCAACGACAAGGGTAACTTGCAAGTGACCGGCGACAACATTCGGGCCATTGTGCCGTGCATTTCAGCGGACCAAATGCCGCCGGTTATGCCCGACATGAAGATTGCCGAAGTGTCGGACAGCATCAAAGAAGGCTTCAAGGCGCTGTTGCCTTTGGTCGCTGAAGACGCCGACCGTATCCACGAAATGTCAATCTTGCTTCGGGCGAACAGTATGGTTGCCGTCAACGGGCAAGTCATGTTCGAATACTGGCACGGCATTGACCTTCCGCCCGGCCTGTCCATCTTCAAGAACGCCGCGAAGACCATCGCGACGACGCCCGAAAAGCTTGAAGGCTTCGGATGGAATGGGCGCAGCACGGTAACGTTTTGGTTCGAAGGCGGGGCGTTCATTCAAACGGCAATCGGCGAAGGCCAATGGCCCGACGTTGACAGCGTGTTCGCAAAGACAGTCGGCGAACCGACCGACCTTCCGCCCGGCTTCTTCGACGCTATCGAAGCCGTTGCAAGCTTCAGCGCGGACGGCGCTATTCACTTCGATACGGACAAGGTTCGGTCGGGATATGCCAACTATGGCAGCGACGGGCCGGTTTACGGGGCGACGTATGATTGCCCCGGCATGGTCGCCAAGCACGCCTTCAGCGCCAAGCATTTGAAGCTTATCAAGCCGGTTTGCGCGAAGCTTGATTATTGGTCCGACGAAGACAAGGCGTTGTTCTTCGGCCCGGTGGCGAACGGCGAAGACATGCCCAAAATTCGCGGCGTGATTATGAAGCGGAAGTCTTGACGTAACCGACGACGTAGCTTAGGACGAAGTATGTTCTTTGACGACGAACCATCGCCGTTCCAACTGAAGCGCAAGCGGTTTACCGGGCCGCTTCGCGCTTTGCGCTATCCGCCGAAGTTCCGCGAATACAGTCAAGACCCGTTCAATGAATTTTCGGCGGGCGATGAAGTCGTAATTGATACCGAATGCTATCGCAATTATTGGCTTGCGATGTTCAAGCATTTGAAGTCGGGCAAATACTTCTATCTTGAACAGCGCGGCGGCGGCATCTTCACATGGGACGAAATGTTGTCCTATGCAATGTGGTTCTTTAAGACGGTTTCGTTCAACGGTCAAAAGTATGACTTGCCGATGGTTCAGCTTGCTTGCCAAGCGGCGCATACCGTCGATTTGAAAGAACGTTCCGACGAAATCATTAAAGACGGGAAGATGTTTCACAACAGCAATCCCGGTTACAACCATATTGACTTATGGGACGTTGCACCGCTGCCCGACACGTCGTTGAAGACGTATGGCGCGCGGTTCCATACGAAGCGTCTTCAAGAACTGCCAATCGACCCCGACGCCATGTTGACTGAAGCCGACATGGATTTCATTCGGGATTATTGCGCGAACGATTGCGACATTACCGAAGGCTTGTTCAACGAACTTCGTGGCGGCATCGAACTTCGCGAAGCCATGTCGGCGCAGTATAAAACCGACCTTCGTTCGAAGTCCGACGCACAAGTTGCCGAAGCTGTCATTTGCGCGGAATTGAAGAAGCTTACGGGTTATTGGCCGAAGCGACCGGAATACGACGACGATTTCGCGTTTCAATACACGCCGCCGGAATATGTTCGCTTCAGAACGCCAGCCCTTCAGGCGGCGCTTGCAACCATCGTCGGCGCGACCTTCAAGCTTGACGCTGGCGGGTCGCCGCAAATGCCGGAAGAAATCGCGAACCTTAAAATTCGCATCGGCAATTCGACGTATAAAATGGGCATGGGCGGATTGCATTCGTCCGAAAAGTCGAAGTCGTTTTGGGCCGACGAACTTTACGCGCTTATTGACCGCGACGTTGCGTCGTTTTATCCGTTCATCATTCTGAACAACGGATATATGCCCGAACACTTGGGGCATAACTTCCTTACTGTCTTCCGCACGTTGGTTGAACGCCGTCTTCACGCGAAGGCTATGGCGAAGAAGTGTAAGAAGGAAGGCGACGCCGCCGGGGCCGTAATGTGGGCAACCGAAGCGGACGGCCTGAAAATCACAATCAACGGAACCTTCGGCAAGCTTGGTTCGATGTATTCGACGTTGTATGCGCCGAAGCTTCTTATTCAAACGACGATAACCGGACAGCTTTCAATTCTTATGCTGATTGAAGCAATCGAACTTGCGAATATCAGCGTCATAAGCGCGAACACCGATGGCATTGTTACCCATTGCCCACATTCTAGGGTCGCGGACTTCAACGCGATTGTCGCCGATTGGGAACGCTTAACGAACTTCGAAACCGAAGAAACGCGGTATAAGTGCATCGCGTCGCGGGACGTGAACAGCTATCTAGCGGCCAAGCTGAAGTTCGACGCCGACAAGAAAGTATGGACCGACGAACTAGACGGCGACCCGAAGTCGCGATATTACGACGAACGAATGGGGGTGAAGTCGAAGGGCGCGGGGGTCTATTGCGAACGCGGGTCGGCCCTGAACAGCCCGCTATCGAAGAACCCTGAATACTTGGTCCTGAACGACGCCTTGGTTGCCTTTGTGGCCACCGGGAAGCGCCCTGAAGACACGATTGCGGAATGCCGGGACGTGCGCCGCTTCATTGCCGCCAAGAACGTTCGCGGGGGCGGGCATCAAGACGGGCAGTATCTTGGCAAGGTCGTTCGTTGGTATATGTCGAAGGGACACTTCGCCGCAATAAACTACGTAATTTCGGGCAACCAAGTTGGCGGAACCAACGGCGCAATGCCGCTTATGGAACTGCCCGACGACATACCATCGGACCTTGACCGGGGATGGTATGTCGAACGGGCTTACGAAACGTTGGACAAACTAGGATGGTTCGGCAACAAGCCTGAACAAGTCGATATGTTCAACTAGCAAACGACCATTTGGCGACGCCGACCCGAAATCGACGTCGTTCCGCTTACCGCGAAAGTTTTCGTTTCGCCGCTTGTCCAAGTCAAACCGCTATACGTGTCCGTCGTCGTCCACGTAAAGCCGTTGTCTTCCGAATATTCGATAACGAACGAAGCGGGGCTATCGGCTTCGTATGTCGTTCGGGCAGTCATGGACAATTCGGCGACTTCGCGACCGGCGGGGAAAATCATTCCAACCCAATGCCCGTCATGATAATAACCGCCGCGCGTGTCGTCGCCAACGTAAGCGTTGTCGCCGGTAACGACGCCATCGAACGCCCGGCCCGGCTGATAAGACGCGCTATCATGATAGTTGTCCGAAGCCTTAGCCAAGCCGACGACAAGGTTCGTATCTGTCGCCGCAACACCGGCAACGGCCCTGAATTGGACTTCGTGAACACCAATCGGAATTTCAGCGGTTCCGCCGCCACCTTGCCGCGAAGTGAAGCGAACACGCCAAAAATATTTGCCCGACAAGCCACCTTCAGTGAACGTGCGAAGTTCGCCGGTCGCCCATTGCGGCAAAGACAGGAACGGCCAATCAGGCAACCAATTGGCGCCATCTTGGCTGTAATAAAGCTGGCCAGCTTGAAGTGCTTGGCCGTCGAAATCGCCGCGCGCCCTGAAGTCAACGCTTGTAATGTCGCGCGTTACACCGGAACCAAAGTCGTAACCCAACCATGTTTCGTCAACGTAAAGCGATGCGTAATAAGTGCTGTTGTTTCCGTCGAAAGCTTGTGCTGGCGTGTTTGAACCGCTATATTGCACGTCGCCAATAGGCGTCCCGCCTGAAGTAACGTCAACGCCGTCTTCATAGAACTTCATTTCGGCGCATGAATAGTTGGTGTTATAGTTTTCCCGTTCGTAACGACGACTGTAAACCATCCAATAACGATTTGCAGATTGAACAGTCGGACGCGCAAAACTACGCATCGCCGAACTTGCCCAAGTCTTGCAAGTAATCAGCCATTGAAACGCCCAATTCGTGCCATCGTCGGAAGCTTCAACGACGACGTTACGCGGCGTTCGGTCCAAATAGGAAGCGTGGGCAGACATGCCGATTTCGACAATATCTTTTTCGTTGCCCGCGCCGAAGTCATAACCAATGGCGCAAGGGCGCGGTCGCGCCGTATCGGTTGTGTTATTGAAGTAACCTTGCCACCAAGTCCCGGTGTTGTTGTCGAAGGCTTTCGGCGGGTCTTCCGCCGCTGCGCTGGCGTAACCGGGCTGGCCTATCGCCGTTCCCCCGGTGCATTGGTCGGCCCCGCCAACTGAAGTCCGCATTTCGACTTCGGTTAGCAGCACAAGCAAAGTGCCGCTGAAACCGCCACCGTTTTGACCGGCGATGCGAAGCCGCCAATAGCGATGCGCTGCCATTAGTCAACAGTCCCTTTAAGCGTGATTGAAACGTTCGCCGCCGTTCCCGGCGTGGCAGGGCCAACAATCTTGATTTGGTCGCCCGCCGCGAAAGAAACACTTCCGCCGGTCGTCGTAAACGTGAAAACGCCGCCCGTCGAAATAGCGATGGACCCGACGCTTGCGCCGTTCTTTTGAACGTCAAGCGTAAAGGTCGCCGCCGGATTGGTGCCAACGTCGGCAAGTGAACCGGCGAAATCATCGGCAAAAGTCATCGCATCCGAAAACGTATGAAGCAAAAGAATTTCGCTTGCCGAAGGGGCGTTGGTGAAGAAGAACCCAACGCGATAAATTGCCCCGGCGCTTGCGGCCAAATCGGCAATGTCTTGCGCGCTGGCCCGGCGCGAAGTCCATTTCGTTATTGTGACGCTTTCGCCCGCCGCGTCGTCAACGATAACGTCGCCATCGGTTCCCCCAACCGTAAGCTTTCCAGCCGCAACAGCGGTAAGAATGCCCACATATAGGTTGTTGGCGACGTTCCCGGTAAAGCCAACGACATTAACCCGGTCGCCAATCTGAAAGCCCGCCGTAACGAAGCCGTTGGCGCTGTCGTTGAAACTGTTGTCGCTTGCCGCCGCGCTGATAGTCGTTGCGGTGATAGTCACCGTGTCCGACAACTGCGAAAGTTCAATCAGTTCGTCGCCAGTAAGCGCCGACGCCGCGTCAAGGTCCGTAATGCGTTTTTGTGCCATTGGTTCAATCCTCAATAAGCCGGGCGTCGCCGTCTTCGGTGTAACGTTCGTCGTTGTCTTCAGTCAAGCGCGAACGGCTGTTGATGAAGGTATGCGAAGGGGCTTGCCAAGAATAAAGACCGTCCCGCTTCGAATGCACTTCAATTCGGACAAGACCGCTTCCCATAGGCGTAACAGCCGCCGGGCTAACAGCCGGTTCAATCGTTTGGTCAAGCACGTCGTCAACGTAAACTTGAATGCGATATTCGGTCCCGGCTTCGGGGCCGATATTGCCGTATGAAGCGTCGATAAGCGTTCCCGACGTTTGTTGCGTCCGGTCGCGGTCGGTCCATGTAACTTCAACTTCGCCTTCGTAAAAGGCGTTGATTTGGTAGCTGTCGCCGTTGATACGCAAGTCGCCGGGGGCGTATGGCCGGGCGGCGCGTTGGTCCATAGTGACGGTCATTTCAACCGCTTCTTCAATCGGAAGAACGCCAGCGCCGGAAACTGGCGTTATCTTGACGTTAATATCTTCCGACGCAACGTATTCGGTCGGGTCGAAGCCTAGATATTGGTCCCAAAACATCGCCGCTTCGCCCGCCGCATGTTCTTGCGGAACAGTGTCAAGAACGCCGCGACCGACCGTAATAGCCCCGGTGTTTACGTCCAAGCTATCGACGCGCATAAGTTCTTCGCCAATTTGGACATGCGTTCCAATGACAACTTCGGCCAAATCGGCGAAGTCTTCAAGGTCGAAGGCGGTTTGCGTCTTGCCTATCGCCGTAGTAAGATAGCCAAGCGGGCAGAAATCGAAAGCGCCAACGTCTTCGTAACCCGTCCCGTCGTCCGTATAAAGCGTCGCGTTGATGCCTGAATTTGGCCGCGCGCCAGCCGCCACGACGTAACCGATTTCAGGATGCGTCAAAAGCTTGTTGTCAATGTCCGATTGGCCAAGCGCCTGAACAAGTTCGTAATACGGGGCTTCAGCCGAAAAGCGTTCAGGAACGTTCGTCGGCGGCGCGCTAGGGTCTTCCCAAGCGGGCGGCGGGACAACGATTGAAACGTTCGTATCGGTGTCGAAAACGTCTTGGGTGCAAGAAATCTTGACCCGGTTGTTGCGTCCGGTGCCGTATGCGATGCCCGTTACTCGCATCACGACTTCAACCAAGCCCCATTTAGCCCAACTGAACTTGAAAACGTCGCCAATGTTAAGAACTTGGGCGTCGCTATCCGCCGTAATCGAACACGAAAGCAAAGGCGAAGAAAGAACCCGCAAGTCGCGTTGCCCCGCAATCGTCGCATTGCGGGCGTTGGTAAAGCCGGGATACTGAAGCGGCGAATTGATGACGACGCCTTGTTGCTGAACAAGCGCCGTATCTGTTATCGTCAAGCTTGCATCTTTGCCGGTCGCGCTGTCCCAATAGTTGACAGTAACCGAATTTGTCAGTTCCCCGAACGCAAGGCGTGTCGGGTCGTCAACAGTTATGATGTTGCTTTCGTCAAGCAACAACAACGAACCTTCGTCGTAATCGCCACGAATAGGCTTCAGAACAAACTTGCCAGTCGAACGCGAAACGTAAAGCGCCGCGTCAACATGCTGAAGGACGGTTTGAACGAAGCTGTCAATATCCTTTTGCTTGTCCCAAAGAAGCGAAATCCCCAAGCCTTCGTTGAAAAACGTATCGGCTGAAGCGGTAAAGCTAGGGTCGTCAATGTCGGCGTCGGTGTAACCCATGCCCCAATCGGGGTCCGTCAAGCATTCGCGGATAATGTGGGCAGGGTTCAAATCAAGCCCAATGGGGGTTGTAATCGCGATTGTGACCGAAAGACCCCCGTTGGCCGAAGTCATCGGCGCGTTGCTTCCTTCTAGGTCGGTCCATATCCGATAGAACGAATGCCCCGTCGCAAGAAACGACGTAGTTTCCAAATGCGCGTTGACAGCCGCCAAAGCAAGCGCGGGCGTCGCGTATTGCGGATTGCCCGGCACCGAATACAAAGGCACAGCGCCGCTATCGTCGCCCATAACGCGAAGCGGCCAACGCCAGCCGTCGCCGTTGGCGTCAACAGCCGAATAAAGACCGCCCGGCGTCGGAACAAACGAAATGATGCTATCAGGCGACGCGCTGAACGTGTAACCCAAGTTGTTCGCGATGATAGCGCCGACCGCGCGTTGGCCCGGCGGCGTCAAAGTTCCCGGCAAGTTTACGGCAAGCGTTTGCGTCGTCGTAACCGCAACCGGAATACCGGCCTTTTCGGCATACCATTGGGCGATGCCATTTTGTCGAACATAGACACGCTGTCCGCGCGCTGCCCACGTTTTCAGATACGGATTGTTGCCAAGGTAGCATTGACGAAAGATAAGCCCGACGATGCCCCGATAAGCCGGTATCAGCGCACCAAGCTTCGAAACAAGGTAGCTGTTTTGGCCTTGCGCGGGACCGCCCATTGCAACGTCAATCGTTCCGGCAACGCCACCTTCGCGCTTATCGCCGCCGAACAACGAAGATTGGTCGAACGTAATAGAACCGCCCGCATTGCTGCCCGACCAAACGTCGCGGTCGTCAACTTGAAGGCGCGTTATCTTGTCAATGGGGCCGTGGCAAAGGCCAAGGTGCATCCCAAGATAATATTTATAGCCAACGGTTTGTTTATTGCTTTTACCGCCCATGACGTTCGCGCGCCTTTTCGACTACTTGCATTGCCATTGCATCGCCGGTTGCAATGAAATCTTCTTCGGGAAGACCTTCGGACAAGAACTTGTTCCAATCCATATTGTGACGTTTGAAGAAGTCGCGCGTTCCGCCGGAACACATAAGGCAAGCGCGAATGTCCTTCATGCGAACAATGACGGGTTCTTTCGTCGTCACTTCTTGCCACCATTCGACTTTATAGCGACTGTTTTCAAGTCGCCATGCCAAACGACGTTTGAACCTTTGAAGTCGCGCGTTCCGAATAGAACGGGGATTTCAACGCCTTCTTCAGCAATAGGCGCTTCAATTTCGGACAGCCCGGCGGGCTTTTGCGATTGCGTCTTGGGTTGCATGGCGAAGCCAAGAACCAAGCTGACGACGAACAAGGCGACGAACCAAAACATTAGACAATTGAACTCCCGCCCATAGGGTTCTTTTGCGGTATGAAGTCGAACCCGCCGTAATTTAGCAAGTTGTCGAACTTAGCGTCGCACGTCGCGCGGCTATGGTCGCAACCGGGATATATCGTCACGTCAAACGGAAAACCGTTCGCTATGGCTTGCGCCGTGACGTATGCCAGCCGTTGAAGCGTTATCGAACTTCCAACGTGATTGATGATGTAAGACAACGTTCCGTCGTCCATCCGAAGCATTCCGCCGGTATAGAACCCGTCCGCTTGCGCGCTTGCGGCGGCAATCGTCAAGGTCTTCCCCGCCGCCGCTGTTACGCTGCCCGCAACGGCGAAATCTTCGGGGTTCAAGGTGCAACCCCGGCCATAAAGCGCGTGTCGGCAACTACGCTGATAGCGCGCCCGAAGGCCGGGCCGACGAAGCGACGTAAAAATGCTTTCCATCTTCAGCGTAATTGCGGTCATGCCCGGCAAGATACTTGCAAGGCGACCCTTCCAAACTACGTTGAAGACCCCCGCTTTCGACCGTTCGAATATGGTCAATGTGACTAGCTTTTCGCCGTTGTCGGCAAGCCATTTCAACGCCGCAAGGTTCGTCAAAGGAAGCTGAACTTCAATGTTGGCTTTGGCGATTTCGTTCTTAACTTGGGCTTCGCTTCGCGCAATCGACGTTGGGGCGTAATCTTCCACGCCGTCGCCAGCGTCGTAAGATACGACTTCGTTTCCGCTAGTATAAGTCCAAACGGACGCGGAATTTTGTTCGCTGAAGCGATAAAGTTCGGTCTTCGTCGCCATTAAACAACAGTCCTAGCCGCCATCGTTATTTCGGTCCATAGACCGTAATGTTTACACGAAATCTTGTCGTTGTCATTACGAAGTTTCAACAGGAACCCGACTTTTTGGTTCGACGCCCAACCGGCCCCGGCGGGCAAGGCTGGCGTAAAGGTCAAACGGTCGTTGCCGCCGATTGAACTAATCGCCGTAACCTTCGCGTAATGCCGCCCGGCGTCGCTATCAATGAAGATGCGCGCGAAAGCATCGTGGCCCCAATAATGTTGCGTATATAGGTCGCCTTTAACGGTGACAGCGCCACCGCCCCCGTTCGCTGGCGTGACAACTTCTAAATCTGAACGGTTCGTCGGAAGCAAGAACGGATTTGCCGAACCTTGTATTGTGTCGGCGAACAATTGCCACCAAGCGAAATCGTTCGAACCGGCGTAGTTGCTTGCTTTGAACGTAAGATTGTGCGCCCATTGTTCCAATGTCCAAGGTGAAATGAAATCGTCAATTGCGGTGTAATCCGCGATTTGAACGCCGGTCGATACCGAACCATCAAACCCGGTTCCAATCGGGACATACGGAACGACGGGCATTGCGTCGAACGTGGAAACAACAGCGTCGTTCAGCGGCGACACAAACGGAATTGTGGGCAACCGTTCGTTGAAGGTGAACGATGAAGTCGCCGAATGGTCGGGGTTTTGGCGCGTGATGCTGGCACCGTTATTCGCATAGACGGTCGCCAGCGGGCAAACGAACGCCCGCGTCGTGTAGCTGTTCAAAAGTCCGGTCGTAAATTCAATCGAAACATCGGTAACGTCCAAGACTTCGACTTGTTCGAACTTAGCGCCTTCCATCACAAGCGCCTGTCCGCCGACGCGAAAGTTGCCCCTTTTGGCGTTGACAGTTACGACGGTCGCGCCGACGATGGTTCGCGCTTTGAACTTCGTTTGATACTGAAACAGCGGGAACAGAAATTCAGTGCGAAACCGCTTCGTCATCATTGCCAAATGGCGGCGCAAGTCGTCCTTGTCGGTGAAGCGATAGTTGCCGGTAAAAGTTCGACGCGGATAACGAAGCAACGGAATACGGTCTTCGGTTCCGTTATAGGAAGTCGAAAGGTCGGTCAACCAAGCCCATTCTTCGCCAATAGGGCTTTCGGGGATTTGAATTGCTGTTCCGTATGTCATTCGTTATTCGCCGATTTGATAGCGTTAGGGTTACGCTTGATTACGTTAAGAATGATGCGTTCCCCTTCGTCGCTATCCATCGCCGAAACAAATTCGCGTTCGTCAAACTGATTGACAATCTTAACGTCACCTTGAACGACCGAAGAACCGCCGGAACCATCGTTAGCGCGTTGCTGCGCCGGGGTTTCGATGGTGACACGTTCGCCGCGCGATACGTTCATGTTGATATTGTTGTTGTCGATACCGGACTTGCCTTCGACCATGAATTGACCGCCGGTCGCGTAGTTGCCCACATTGGTTGACGCGATGGCCGCGACATTCGCCCCGGTCTTAATCGCAATCGCCGCCGCTGCTGCGATGTTGAAGGGGAAGGGAACCGAAGCAAGGGCGTTCTGCGCCGCCTGATAGCCCTTAATCGTCGCGTCCGCGATAGCCGCCGCCTTGCCGATGGCCGAAAGCGTCTTGCTGCTAGACGACTGAAGCCCGGCAAGTTCGCCAAAGAACTGCGAAGCCCCTTGAAGCTTCATTTCGTTGAACTTGGCGTCAAGCGCGTAACGCGCCTGTTGATACTGCTGTTCGGACAATACGTCGGCGTCGCGCAAACGCTGAAGTTCCGCGTAATACGACGTTTCGTTGTCAAGCATGTTTTGGCGTTCCAACAACGGATTGACGATTTCGCCAATCGTGCTGTTGATTTGCTGTTGCTGCAACAGCGCGTTATTCTTCGCGATAAGCCCCTGAACTTCGTCGGACAGCAACTTGTTACGAAGCGCGTCGCCTTCGTAACCTTCAGCAACAAGCTTTTGCCGGATGCTTTCAAGATAGTTGTTTTGTTCGACCGCCTGTCCGTAAAGGCCAAGGGCGCGTTCCTGCTGTTCAATCGCGTCTTTGAACGACAACAGCGGGTCGGTTGCTTCGGCCAACGCGCGCGAAGCCTTGCCCAACTGAAGGGCGTATTGCGCTTGCGAAATCGCGCCAGCGTCCAAGGCTTCTTTCGCCGCCTGAAGCGTTGCGTTATACGTCCGTTGCGGCGCTTGGGCTTCTTCAACGATACGGTCAAGTTCAGTCTGAACATACTTGTAATCGTTGATTGCCTGAATTTTGTCGCGGAAGACCTTCAATTGCGCTTCGTCAAGCGGCATACGACGCTTCAGAAATTCTTGTTCGATTTGGTCAAGACGGCCTTGGACTTCGCGCGCGTCTTTTAGCATCTTCATACGCGCAAGTTCGTTGTCCAACGCCTTGTTCGTATCGTTGATGTAATCGGCTTGCGTCTTCGGGTCCGCTTCCTTCTTCGCCTTCGGCGTCCGAACGTTGCGGTTATCAACGATAGCTTCAGCCGTCTTTTTAATGCGGTCGCGCGCCGCCTTGACGCTGTTTTCTTCCCAACGCTTCGCGAACGCCGTAAGGGTCCGGTCGGCTTCACGCATAGCCCCGGTTGCTTCGTCGCCGATTATGTCGAAAGCGTCTTGACCCGACCGGGCAAACCGTCCGAACTGCGCTTCGCCAATCGTTCCAAGGTTGATGCCAAATTTCGACGTGACTTCGTTAGCGCCGCTGATAAGCACATTCAGGCCAGCAATCGACTTGTTGACAAGAAATTCAACAGCGGCAATTGTTGCGTTCGCGATTGACTTAGCCGTTTCCCCGGCAACCGATGGAAGGTTCGCGATAATCTTGACAATAGCCCGCATACCGCCGACAACCGACCCGTAAAAGCCGATGAAGGCGTAATACAAGAACTTCATTACGGCATCCCAAGCCGTGCTGAAATACGATGTAACGCCGCTGAACGGTTCAATCAATCCGGCCAAACCTTCCTTGACCGTAGCGACAAAGCCGTTCCAACTATCGGCCATAGTGATAGTTACGTTGTCAAATTCTTTCAACTTGCCGTTTGCGCCGACCGTAGTATCGCCAAGCTTCCGCATTTCCTTTTCGGTCAAGCCAAGGCTGTTCGCGTATGCTTCAAGTTCCGGCTTGTGCTTCGCTGCAATGTCATCGGTAAACGACTTGAAGCCGACGTAAAGCGCGCCGATAGCGGCGGCAATCGGAAGGAACGGGGCGACCAATCGGAACGCGGCAACGGTAAGCGCCTTAAAGCCGCCTTCCATGTTCGCTGCAATCTGCGAAATCTGCGAACCCTGTTGAATGAAAACAAGCATTGGATTTTGGCCGGTGGCCAAAGATACGCCAATGTCGTTAATCTGCGCCGCAAGGTTCGCCATATTGGCGCGCTGCGCCCCGGCGGATTGTCCGATTTTATTGACGCCAGTATTGAAGTTGTCTTGCGCGCCCTTCGCGGCGTTAAGCCGGTTCGTCGCTTGGTCAACCGCCGCAACATACGTCCGCATGTTGATGGCGTTACCGTCAAGCAACGTCTTGGCTTCGCGCAATTCGGCGTCGAAGCGCATTTGGGCGGCGTATGCCGGGTCAAGGGATGCCTTCAGGCGGTCGGCGCGGGCCGATAGGTCGGACGTGCTAGAAGCGGCTTTCTGCGCCGCTTGTGCGGCCCGTAGGGCAGCGGTCGCCGCGTTGGATTGGGCAGCGGCGGCGCGGGCCGTGGCGGCTTCAGTGCGGGCCGTTTCGGTTGCCAGCCGTTGCTTTTCGGTCGCCGCCTTCGCATCGGCAACGGCGCTGTTCGAAGTCGCGGACGTAAGCCGGGCTTGGGCGTTCATTTGGGCGGCAAGCGCGCGGGTTGTCGAATTGGACGCCGCTTCGACCTTCAACAAGGCCGTCGTATTCATGGACGCAAGGTCGGCCTTCAGCCGTTCAACATACTTGTGGGCATCGCCCGCCGCGTCGCCAATCGCACGAAGCTTCTTTTCCGGCCCGGTCGATATTTGGTCGTTGACTTCAATATCAATCCGTTCGTCGGCCATGTCACTTCGTCCAATCGTATCTAAAATCGCGCAACGAAAGCTTGCCCACAATAGTTGAAGCGTGAACAAAGCCGCCGGGATGCTGCGACGAAGACCCTTCGTCTAGCCGCTTGATATACGGCAAGACGTTGGAAAGGTAAATAGGTTCGCCGGGCTTGGCCAATGCTATGATTTGGGCGGCTTCTTCTATGGCTTGTTCAGCCGAAGCGGATTGCGTGGACCCGCGAAAGCCTTTGACGTATGCTTGAATTGGGAACGCGGCGGGAAAACCATCGCGCGCTTGCCAGTTCGACAAGGCTTGCGAAGTATCGACCGGCGTAATGTTGACAAGGTAACGAACGATTGCGTTGGCAACGTGCTTTTTTGCTTCGTTGCCAACGCTGGCGACTTTATCGGCCTTCGCATACATGCGTTTTTGAAGGTCGGCCAAGTTAGCCATTTCGTCCTTTACCCTTCTTCGGCGGCGGATACTTCTTCTTCAGCCATTCGAAAAATTCGCCGTCCATCTTCCGAACGTAAAACCAAAGGTCTAGCGTTTGTTCAAACGTAAAGTCATAGTCGTGCGCGTATTCGAACACGTCCGAACGCTTAATACGTTGATACGACGCACGGTCCCGTTCACCGTCCAATTCATACCAAGCGTTCAGATACAACGCTAAACCCGGTTTCAACAGCGGCTTATTCTGTATTCGTTCGGGCAGTTCTTCGCCGAACCGCTTTGCATCTTCCCTAAACGACTTTTCAATATCCGGCGGATAATCAAGCGTATAAAGAAGAACGGCGATTAGTTTCCCGACGCCTTGTCCCGCGCCTGTTCGCGGAAGTTCGACGCTTTCTTGGCGCGGGCTTCCCAATCGTCAAATACGTCGGGATACTTTTCGAACAGCGCAAGCACGTTGTCGCGCGTGTATTCCATCGACTTTTCGTTGTCGGCTTCGTCGCCCGAAAGGTCCGAAAGCGGCACGTTTTCGACGCCGTGCAAGATTTCGTCAACGAACAGTTCGCGCACAAGCTTGCGCGCAAGCATTTCGTCCATTGCGTCGGCCTGAATGGCGGTCATGTGCGGGTCGAACTTGTCGGTGAAAGCCTGCTGATACCGCTGATTGTTCCGCGACATGCGCGAAACCGTAATGGCCATCGGACGGCCATTGTATTCGTTCATACCGACTTCGATACGAACGCCCGACGTTTCTTTCGCCTTATCGGTGGCGTAAATCTTGCGAAGCGACATTGTGTTCATCCTTGCTTGTCAAAAGGAAAAGGCGGGACCGAAGCCCCGCCTTCCTTGCTATCCGATTACGGCGCAAGCTTCAAGCTTAACCCGTCGCAAGCGCATAGGTCGGCACGTATGCCAGCCAATTGAAAAGGATGGTATGGCCGAAGGGGCTTTCAGCCGCCGCCGTCGTAAGCGGAAGCTGAATGGCCGCGTTCTGTTCGACGTTGGGGCGACCGCCGCCAAGCGACACAAGCGGAAGGTCAAGGACGAACGCCATGTTCTTCTTCGAATAAATCGCGTCGAACGTTACGTCGGCGTCGTCGTCAATTACTTGACCGGCGCGCATGTCCTTGAAGTATGCCGTAAATTCGCCGTCCACGTCGAAGCTTCCTTCGGTCGTGTCGAACGCGCCATACGTCCCTTGCGCCTTGTCGCCCGATACGTTGTTGTTGATAGTGACCGACCATTCAGTCACCTTGCCGAACAACGGCGTCGGGTTCAGCGTGTCGGGGTCAACGATGGCCATTCGCGCCCGGTAAAGGTTGCGCGAAGTGTTCCAACCGTCTTCGCCCAAAGCCTTGTCAAGCGTCGTGCCAGCTTCGGCGGTCAAAAGACCTTCGGCCCCGGTGCGCTTGATATGCTTCATGCCGACGTAACCAACGTCAACGTTGACCAACGCCGCAAGCGGCGAAGTCCACGTAAGTTCGTTCGCGGTCGCCCCGGTGATGACTTCGGACATACGCCCGTCGTCGTCGCGGCCAAGCGGACGTTCGATGGTATCGGTAAGTTTGACGATAAGGTCGGGGTCTTCTTCGTTCTTGATGACCGTTCCGAAATATACGTCAAGCGCCGTGTCGGCCCCGGCGTCGGCGGCGGGCGTGAACGTCGTCTTGTCAAATTCAAGATAAGCGTCCTGAACGCCGTCAACGCCGATACGGGCGAAGCCGCGATTGGTCGGGCCGAAGGCGTTCGCCGCATCCTGCCCGCCGACGACAAGCCATTCGCCGGGGATAACGCCGAAGGTCGTCATATCCATCGTCGCCGAAGTGACGCGGATTTTGCCGCCGACGATGGTAAGCGCCATGTCGGCGTTGTCGAAGCGATGGCCGACGACTTCGACGGTTGCGGTTGCCCCGGCTTCATCGGCCAAGCCGTCGCCGACCGTGATTTCGCCAGCGGCGACCGCCGAAACGACCTTCATTCCGTTGTTCAGGGAATTGGTGAAACCCTTCACAAGAACGATGGAACCGGCGACAATTCCGGCGCTGCTGGCGACGGTGAACTTGTCGGTCGCCGCAACGGCGGCGCTTGCGGTCGTCTTCGGCTTGGTGCGCGCGGCGGCGAAGCAAAAGCTATCGAACACCGATTGCATGTTGTTGAACGTGAAGTCTTCGTTCCAACCCGCCGTAACGTCCAAATCGACGTTCGAACCTTTCTTGCGCTGGCGCGACTGCGAAAACGGCGTTCGCGCAACTTGCGTCGGTTCGCCGCCAAAGTCGCTGAAGCTGTTCGGTTCGCGCGTTTCGAAGGTCGCCGGGTCGTCAAGTTCCTGAAGCGCGACTTCGCGCGACTTGAAAACCGTTGCTTGGTTCGATGACTGTTTGTCGCCCGCCATGTCTTACTTCCTTTCGTAAAATTCAAAGTCCGCCGTTACGTTCCAACGCCAGAATGAATTTTCGGGCGTAGCTTCCTTGGCGGCGGCGTTCTTGAACCACACGCCCGAAGGGGTTTCGACGTTCCGGTATATATCCGCGATAGCCCCGGCCAGCAAGTCGCCAATGCTGAAGGCGTCCGACACGTTGCGGGGCGCGAACACTTGAACGATGACTTGGCCAACCGTCGTCCATTCAGCCGGGGAACCGCCGGGTTCGTCCGTCATAACGTGGGCAGATTGGCGGCTGTCAACGACTTGCATAATCGCCCGCGACCAAAACTTGCCTTGCATTTGCTTCGCAGCGTCGGACACTTGGTCGGGCGTTTCAATACCCTGCCAACGCTGTTCATAGGTTGAACCGCCGGGAAGCAACGCACCAAGCGTCGCTTTGCCGTCAAGCAAAAGCTGAAACGTTTCGTCGCGGGCGGTGGCGCGGTCGGTCGGCATTAACGTTCAACCCATATTTTCCACAAGATGATTTGACCGTTCGGGCGAAGCGGCGTCATCTTGACAATTTCAACGTTGTTGCCCGCGCTGTCCGTCAAGGTGTCGGACGTAACAGGGTCGAAATCAACAGCGGGCATAAGGCCGTATTCGCTGGCAATATTTATGTCGGTGTCGCCAAGCGCAGCGATAACGGCGGCAAGTGAATTGTCGCCGCCGTTAGGAAAGAACGCAATTTTGACCGGAATAGGGTCGGGCGGGTCGTCGTTCGAACCGTGCCAAGGCTTGACGCCGGGGTCGCGTTCGCCCGGCTGTTGCCAAAGGCATTCTTCGCCGTAGCGGTCAATCAACCGCTTAACGGTTTCAATTTGGCGGTCGAACACGCCCATTACACGCGCACCGTTCGGAACTTGCCGCCTTGCCCACATTCATAGGCCGAAATCGCCGCGTCAACGGCGGGCAGCGACGGCGCGTCGTATGTCATCGCCGTTTCGTATTCGGTTTCAATCGGGCCAATCTTTTCGCGCTTGATTGCCGCGCCGCCCGCCGAAACGGGCGAAAGGTTGATGCCATCATGCACCGCAAGGGCGGCGAACATTTGGCCGCGCATGATACCGGCGGGAACTTCGTCGTCGGGGAAGGCAAGCGTTCCGTCGAAGTTTTCGACACGGCGCGGGAAAGGCAAACCTTGTTCGCCGTTCTTCGGGTCGCCGCGATAGCAGCGCGTAAGAAGATAGTCCATCGCCTTTACCAACTGAACGTCGGTCGCGTCTTCGTCGGCAATGGTGACGCCGCGCGCGGCGGCGAACGCGATGTAATCGGCCCGCGAAACGAACGACGTAGCGTTGGCCAATCCGGTTCCGTCTTCAACAACCAACGCCATGTCGCACCTTCCTTAGTTGGGCTTCCACGCGGACCCGGCCCCGCCCCCGGTCGGCTTGGCCGCTGCCCCCGGCTTGGCCTGTTGCGGGGCCGCTGGCGCGGTCGGGCTGGCCTTCGGGGGTTCCGGGGCATCCGCTGCCGCTGCCGCCCGCTTGGCGGCTTCCTTGGCGTATTTTTCCGGCACGTCGCCCGCCACCGCGTCGAAGTCTTCAAGCGCGTCTTCCTCGCGATACTTGACGACGTTGCGAAAGCATACGATGCCCGATAGCGCGTCGGCTTCGGCCTGTTCTTCGTCGGTTGGCTGAACGCCGCGAATGAAGAACAGCGTCTTCAATGCCCTTTTACCCATGTGTTTCGTCCTTGCTGTTGCCCTTGCCTAGATACGAATGGGGCGACGACGGAAGCAAGGAACCGCCGCCGCCCCTACGTCGGACAATACGCCGTTACTTGACCAGCAACAGGACGCCCGCCGTATCCTTGTGCGACGTGGACACGCGGTCCCAATTGTTCGCCGTCGCAAGGGCGGCGTCATTCGGCGACTTCCCGCCGGAAGTCTTGTCCCACGAATAGCCCTTGATGCCAAGGTTGTAGGACCATTCCGACTGAATGGAACGCTGAATGTTTTCGTCGCCGTTCGTCGTTTCGACGTTCTGGAAGAAGTCGTCGTTCGTTTCGATGACGATACCGCCAGCGGTAAGACCGGCGATATAGTGCTTGTCGGGGTCCGGCGTGACGTTGATAAGCGACGGGCTGTCCGTCACGACGAACGCGCGCCCGAAACCGTCCTGCCGAACGTTGACGTTGCCGAAGGTGAAAAGACCTTCGGTGTTCGCCAGCGCGACGCCGAAAATGTCGAACAGCGACTTGGAGTGCATCACCCAAGAACGAAGGTCCGCCGAACGGTCGCCGAACTTCGCCGCGCCGCCCAAAAGCGTGTTGAACGACGTGTCCGCCGCCGATGCGTCGGCGTAAACGTCGGCTTCGCCGGTCAACGCCGCGACATACGCCATAAGGCCGGTGTTCAGCATGTCCGCCATCGTCGCGGCGGCAAGCTGCTGGCCATAGACCGCGCCGCCTTCTTCGGGGTTGCGCTTGATCCATTCGAACTGCGAAGGCGGCATCTGAACCGGCGGGGTGCCAGCCGCAACCTTCACCATCGTATCGACCAAGTGTTCAAGGTTCTTCGGCGTGACAGCGCCCGCGCCATAGGCGTTCCGACGACGGACAAGACCGTCAATCAGCCCCCAATACGCAAGGTCGCTGAAATCCCCCTGAATGGGGTTCACGCGAAGGACGATGCCGCCGTTCGACGCCTGATTGAACAGCGCGACTTGCTGCGACAGAACTTCCGTCATGCCCGAATACGTGTATTCGGAGAATACGGCCAAGTCCGAAAGTGCCATGATGTTCTTCCCTTGTTTGCGGCGTCGCGTCCGGTGAAGACTTGAACGAACCGCGCGATTACTGTTGCGCTTGGGCGTTCGCTTCCGACTTGGCCTTCA
>FRDC01001516.1_pt1 | contig 31064 bp, 28 predicted proteins | sample 1106171 | NCBI WGS metagenome assembly FRDC01 (sample SAMEA3930566, study PRJEB13176) | freshwater metagenome | biome: Drinking water system; feature: drinking water; material: water | place: Singapore | collected 2014-12-20 | reverse complement strand
TTCAGCGGGCGGATCACCGATTCGATGATGCCGTCTTCAATCAGCGGTTCGAGACCGCGCGGAATTTTCATTCGGCATTGTGAACGATCGCGCTGCACGGCCGGCGACGCGGCGGCGCGGCGCTCGGGCTGCGAACGACGGGTTGCGGCGGTATTCTCAGCGCCCATCGCTCACGGACACTTCCCAATGATCACCACCTCTTCCGGCCTGCAGTACGACGACGTCACCGTTGGCGACGGCGCCGAAGCCAAGGCCGGCCAGCATGTCAGCGTGCACTACACCGGCTGGCTGTACCGCGATGGCGTCGCCGGCACCAAGTTCGATTCGAGCAAGGACCGCGGCCGTCCGTTCTCGTTTCCGCTCGGGGGCGGTCGCGTGATCAAGGGCTGGGACGAAGGCGTTGCCGGCATGAAGGTCGGCGGCGTGCGCCGGCTGGTGATTCCCTCGAACCTCGGTTACGGCGCGCAGGGCGCGGGCGGCGTGATTCCGCCAAACGCGACCTTGCTGTTCGAAGTGGAACTGCTCGGCGTCTGAGCCGGCTGGCGCGATGAGGATCGCGGCCGGCCTGCTGCTGGCGCTCGCCGTGCTGGCGTACGCGCTGTGGACGCCGGACCGCGATCGCGCATCGCTCGAAGCGAAGTACCTGCGCGCGCCGAGCGACCTGCGGCAGGTCGATGGCGTGACCCTGCACGTTCGCGACGACGGTCCGCGTGACGCGCCTGCGCTGCTGCTGATCCACGGCTTCGGCAGCAGCCTGCACACCTGGGAAACCTGGTCCGGACAGCTCCTCGCCAGCCACCGCGTGATCCGCTTCGATCTGCCGGGCAACGGTCTGAGTTCACCCGACCCGAGCGGCGACTACTCCGATCCGCGCACGATCGCGCTGATCATCGCGCTGCTCGATCAACTGGGCGTGACCAAGACCGCCGTGCTCGGCAATTCGATCGGCGGCCGCATCGCCTGGCGCTTCGCCGCCGCGCATCCGGAGCGGCTGAGCAAGCTGATCCTGGTGTCGCCGGATGGCTTCGCCAGCCCCGGCTTCGACTACGGCAAGGCGCCGGACGTGCCGCTGATGGTCGAGGCTATGCGCTGGACGCTGCCGAAATGGCTGCTGAAGCCGAGCCTGGCACCGGCCTATGTCGACCCGAGCGTGATGACCGACGCGCTGACCACGCGCTATCACGAGCTGATGCTCGGTCCCGGGGCGCGCGGCGCGATGATCGCGCGCATGGCGCAGACGGTGCTGGTCGACCCGCGGCCGCTGCTGCGCTCGATCACGGCACCGACGCTGCTGCTGTGGGGCGAGCAGGACCGGCTGATCCCGTTCGCGAACGCGGCCGACTACCTCGCGGCACTGCCGAACGCGCGGCTGGTGCCGTTACCGCGCATCGGTCATCTGCCGCAGGAAGAGGCGGCGCTGCGAACGGTGCAGCCGTTGATCGAGTTTCTGGACGAGCCACCCGCCGATGCAGCGCAGCGGGTGACGGCTCCGCTTCATTCGTCGGAAGTCGCGGCGCGTGGTGCGGCAGACGCTGCCGAGTGACCGGCCCGGTCATCCACGGGATGACCGGGCCGGTGCCATGTCAGCGTGAGTCGGTCGCTGACCTCGCTTGGCGCTTCAGCAGAATTGGTAGCCGAAGCCGTTGTAATAGCAGGTGATCGGCACGAAGTAATCGATCTCCAGCGTTGAAACCGCGCCGGTGCCGAGATCGGTGACCGTCACATACGCGGTGCCGTCGACATCCCGCCCGCGCGCCGTGGTCGTGAACGAGCAAGCCGCCGACGTCGAGGTGCAGTTGTTGGCCTCGGGAATGCTCCAGGCATAGGACTGGTTGGCGCTGCCGCCGGTGATCCTGAACACCACGGAGTAGCGGGACGCCGCGTACGGCGCATTGCAATACGACGCAGTGAAGCTGTTTCGCGCACCCGCCGGCGTGACCGAACAGGTCAGGCTCAACGGCGGCGCCGCTTGCGCGAGCAGCACGCCATCGCCCGGCTTGAATGCCGAGGCCTCGTTGCCGGCCACCGCCGCGAAGGAAGCCACTGCCAGACCTGCCATCAACAAGCTCGAAAACTGTTTCATGCCGAATCTCCCTGTCAGTTCACTGGATGAGCCGCAACAGAAAAAGTGAATAAAAACGACTTGATTTCTTTACGCGTCAAGATTCGACATGACAACGGACATTGATTACCGTCAACGAAACGCATGCATGGTGCAGGCCGCTCTACCGGTCCGCCTCGTCATCGCCCATCAAGGTCTGCACCATGTCCTTGTGATGATTGAGGAAATAGCGCGTTACCGCATAATGCTCGGTGTCTTCGTAGCGGACCTCGCTCAAGCCCGAACCATCGAACTGCACGATCCGGCTGCGCGGATAGGCCAGCAGAATCGGCGAGTGGGTGGCGATGATGAACTGCGAACCCTGCTCGACCAGCCGATGGATCGTCGCGAGGGCTGCCATCTGCCGCGTCGGCGACAGCGCGGCCTCCGGTTCATCGAACAGGTACAAGCCGTTGCCACGCAGCTTGTTCGCCAGCAGCGCCATGAATGACTCGCCGTGGGATTGATGGTGCAGCGACCGGTCGCCATAACTTCCCATGGTGCCAATCTCTTCCATGTAGGTTGCGACGTTGTAGAAGCTCTCGGCGCGCAAGAAGTAGCCGTCCCGCGGATGCGCAAAGCTGCGAACCAGCTTCAGGCAGTTGGCGAGCCCGGAATCGGTATCGACGGTACGGAACCGAATGTTTTTCGTCCCGCCTTCGTGCCCGAAACCCAGCGCCAGCGCGATCGCTTCGAGCAGGGTCGACTTGCCGCTGCCGTTCTCGCCGACGAAGAAGGTCACGTCCGGATGGAATTCCAGCGTGTCCAGTTCCCGGATCGCCGGCACCGCAAACGGGTACCTGTCGAAACTGCCGATCTGCTCGCGTTTCAGCGAGATCGCGCGGAGATAGGGCTTCGCATCCATGCGGGCCTCGGCGTGGTCAGCCGTTCAGCCAGTCCAGATAGCGCTTCACGCCCTGCTCCACCGTCAGGAACGGCCGGTCGTAGCCGATGGCCTGCAGCTGCGCGTGGCTGGCTTCAGTGAAGCTCTGGTAGCGGCCGCGCAGGTTGTCCGGGAACGGCACGTACTCGATCGAGCCCTTGCCGTGCCACGCGATGACGGCGTTGGCGATGTCGTTGAACGGCTGCGCGCGGCCGGTGCCGCAGTTGTAGATGCCGGACTTGTCCGGGTGATCCCAGAACCACAGGTTCATCGCGACCACATCATCGACATGGATGAAGTCGCGGCGCTGGCCGCCGTTGTCGTAGCCGTCGCAGCCTTCGAACAGGCGGCAGACGCCGTCCTTCACGATCTGGTTGTTGAAGTGGAACGCGGTCGACGCCATGCCGCCCTTGTGCTGCTCGCGCGGGCCGTAGACGTTGAAGTAGCGCAGGCCGACGACCTGCGAAGTCAGCGCCTGCCGGCGCACGTACTGGTCGAACTGGAACTTCGAGTACGCGTACATGTTCAGCGGCTTTTCACAGGCGCGTTCCTCGCGGAAGCCCTGCGTGCCCATGCCGTAAACCGAGGCCGAACTGGCGTAGAAGTACGGAATGCGATGCTGCTGGCAGTAGTGCAGCAGGACCTTCGAGTAGCGGTAGTTCACGTCCATCACGAACTTGCCGTTCCACTCGGTGGTGGCGGAGCAGGCGCCCTGATGGAACACGGCGTCGATTTTGGGCAGATCGCCGCGCTCGACGCGGGCGAGGAACTCGTCCTTGTCGAGATAGTCGGCGATCTCGCCATCGGCCAGATTGCGGAACTTGGTGCCGTCGGTCATTTCGTCGACGGCGAGGATGTCGGTCCGGCCGCGGGCGTTGAGCCCGATGACGAGATTCGATCCGATGAAGCCGGCGGCTCCGGTGACCACGATCATGCTGATTCTCCCAGGACGAGTTGCTGCCACAGTGCCGACACCGCGGCGCGTTCCGCCGCGAAGTCTGCCTGATCGGCCAGACCATCGGCCTGCTGCAGGGCGCGCCGGTGCAGCCAGCCGCGGTACTTGCGGGTGGCGTCGAGCAGCGCATCCTTCTGCGCCATGGTGATCCGGTGGCTGTCGGCCAGCGCTTCGAGCTGACGCCAGTTGTCGGTGTGGTCGATCAGGCTCGGCTGCGCACGGGCGTCGCGCAGGCACAGAAACTGGGTCAGGAATTCGGAATCGATCAGCCCGCCGCCGCCCTGCTTCAGATCCCACTTGCCGGCGACGCGCTTCTCGAGGCTGGCGCGCATCTTCGCGCGCATCTCGACCACTTCCTGCCGCAGCTTGTCGACCGGACGCGGCCGGGTCAGCACTTCGCGGCGCAGCGCGGCAATCGCGGCACACAGCCCTGGATCGCCGACGACGGTGCGCGCGCGCAGCAGCGCCTGATGCTCCCAGGTCCACGCCGACTCGCGCTGGTACTGCGCGAATGCCGGCAGGCCGCTGACCACGAGGCCGGAATTGCCGCTGGGCCGCAGTTGCAGATCGATCTCGTAGGCGCGGCCGGCCGGCGTCAGGGTGGCCAGCAGATGCACCACGCGCTGGCCAAGGCGAGCGAAGAACTGTGCCGGCGTGATCGGCCGAGGACCGGATGTCGCGCCGTCCGGGGCGTCGCAGTCGTAGACGAACACGAGGTCCAGATCGGAGCCGTAACCGAGTTCGATCGAACCGAACTTGCCGTACGCGAGAATCGCGAACACGGCCTTCGAGCCATCGGCATTCAGCGGCTCGCCGTGCGGCTCCACCAGCTGCGCCCAGGCGCAGCGCAGCGCCTGCTCGACGATCGCCTCGGCCAGCCAGGTCAGGCGGTCGCTGACCTGCACCAGCGGCAGGGTGCCGGCGAGATCGGCGGCGGCGATGCGCAAGGTCATTTCCTGCCGGTAGCGGCGCAGCAGTTCCATCTGCGGCTCGATGTCGGTCGACTGCAGCCGCGCGAAACGGGCGACGAGGTCCGCATGCAGCGCCGTCTGGCCCGGCGCTTCAGTGGCCAGACGGGGATCGAGCAGCGCATCGAGCAGCGCCGGCGTGCGCGCCAGCAAGGTGGTCAGCCACGGGCTGGCGGCGCACAGGCGCACCAGCGCGGCGCGCGCCACGGCCGAGTCGTGCAGCAGGATCAGGTACGGGCTGCGGCCGAGGATCGCGTTGATGACCTCGAACACGCGGATCGCGGCCAGTGCCGCATCCGGCTGGCGCGTGGCTTCGAGCAGCAGCAGCGGCAGCAGACCGCGCAGCCGCTGTTGCGATGCGTCCGACAAGGTCCGCATCAGCCGGCAGGTGCGCAGATCGGCCAGCGCCTTGGCGACCCTGGCCGCGCCGTCGCCGAAGCCCTGCGCGCGCAGGGTCGCTTCGTCCTCGACCCGGGCATCCCAGGCTTCGCCGGCGGCGGAGTCGAAGGCGCGGGTCTGCGGCGTCTTTTCCGGTTCGGCGAACAGGCGCTCGAACTCCTGCCGCACCCGTTCGCGCGCGGCGTTCAGCGTCGCCAGCAGCGCCGGGTACGACGGGGCGTCCAGCGCCGCCGCCAGCGCGGTCTGCCCGGCCTCCGTCACCGGCAGCACATGGGTCTGCTGATCGTCATGCAACTGCACGGCGTTCTCGCAGCGGCGCAGCAGCACGTAGGCATCGTCGAGCGCGGCGACGCAGTCATGGCTCAGCAGCCCGACCTCGCCGAGATAGCGCAGCACCGGCCGCAGCCGGGCGTCGCGCAGGCGCACGTCTTGCCCGCCGCGGGTCAGCTGGAACAGCTGGACGATGAATTCGACCTCGCGAATGCCGCCAGGGCCGAGCTTGAGGTTGTCCGCCGCACCCTTGGCCTGCGCGTCGCGATCGATCAGACCTTTCAGATCGCGCAGCGAATTCAGCGCGCCGTAGTCGAGATAGCGCCGGTAGACGAACGGCCGCAGGCGATCGAGCAGCCACTGGCCGGCGGCGAGATCGCCGGCGCAGGGCCGCGCCTTGATCATCGCGTAGCGTTCCCACTCGCGGCCGTGGGTCTGGTAATACTCCTCGAACGCAGCCGTCGACAGCGCCAGCGCGCCGACGCTGCCGAACGGCCGCAGCAAGGTGTCGACACGGTAGGCGAAGCCGTCCTCGGTGAGTGCCGACAGCAGCCGGCTGGTCTCGCGCGCGAGCTTGGCGAAGTACTCCTCGTTGCTCAGGCACAGGCTCGGCGACCGCGCGCCGACCGTCTCGCCGCCTTCGGTGTAGCCGAAAATCAGGTCGATGTCGGACGAAAAATTCAGCTCGCGCCCGCCGAGCTTGCCCATGCCGATCACGTACGGTGTTGCCGGCTTGCCGCTTGCGCCGACCGGCTGGCCGTGGCGCGCCTGCAGGTTGCCGGCAGCGAAAGCGAGTGCGGCGTCGCAGGCGGTGTCGGCAAGATCGGACAGCGCCTGCAAGGTCTCGTCGAGCAAGGCGAGGCCGGCGATGTCGCGATACGCCAGCCGCGCCAGTTCGCGATTGCGGAACGTGCGCAGCGCGCGCATGAACGCGGACTCGTCGCCGCTGCCGTCGGCCGCCGGGTCCGGCAGCGCCTTGCGCAGGCGCGCCGCGACCGGCGCCATCGGAATGCCGAACTCGCCGCTGCGCAGCGCCGCCTCGCTCCAGTCGCGATGGCGGGCAAAGGTGCGAGCCACGAACGGGCTGGCCGTCAGCACCCGGGCCAGCAGCGGATCGCCGGCGGGGTCAAGCGGGTTGGCAGAACTCATCTCGAACGGTCTCGGCGGCTAGTGCCGCACTCGGGTGTTGTCAGCCACCGAGTGTAGCGCCGGGCCTTTCGCCGTCGCCCCGGCCGCCGTCCCGGCCGGCAGCCGGCGGCGCGGATCGATGTTCAAGCCGCGCCCGGCCCGATATTCTTCGCGCCCCGGCGTTCAACCTTGCGCCCGCCAAGCCCCGACCCGCTCCCGGTCGCGGCACCGGGCGTCTCACGCCTTCGCCGCGATCGCTGCTTCCCGCATGAACACCTCGATCTCTCCCGCCCCGCACGCGGATGTCCTGATCCTCGGCGGCGGCGTCATCGGCCTGAGCGTGGCGCTGGCGCTGCTTCGCGCCGGCCGCGGTGTCACGGTCCTCGAACAGGGCAGCGCCGGCGGTGCCGCCAGCCACGGCAACTGCGGCACGATCACGCCGAGCCATCTGCCGCTGCATGCGCCCGGCACTTTGGCCAAAGGCCTGAAGTGGATGCTGAAGGCCGATGCACCGCTACGGATCAAGCCGAGCCTCGACCCTGCGCTGATCGGCTGGCTGCTGCGCTTCGCCAGGCGCTGCAACGCGCGCGATTTCCTGGCCACGGCCCGCGTCAAGGCGAGCCTGCTGCAGGCCTCGCGCAGCCGGCTCGAAAGCCTGATCGCCGACGAAGGGCTGGCCTGCGAGTTCGAGCGCAGCGGCACGCTGTATGTCTATCGCGACCCGGCCAGCTTCGAACGGGCCGCGAGCGATGCCGCGCTGCTTCCGGAACTCGGCATTCGCTGCGACACGCTGAGCGGTGACACCGTGCGGGCGATGGAACCGGCGCTGAACGGTTCGGTCGTCGGCGCGCATTTCCATCCGGGCGATGCCCGGCTGCGGCCGAATGCCTATGCCGCCGAACTCGCACGCGTGGTGCGCGCGGCCGGCGGCGTGATCGAGGAAGGCTGCCGCATCACCGGCATCGCGACCGCCAGCGGTCGGATTGCGCACGTCGACACCACGCGCGGTCGCTACACCGGTCAGGACACCGTGCTGGCGCTCGGCGCCTGGTCGCCGCTGCTCGGTCGCCAGCTTGGCCTGAAGATTCCGATCCAGCCCGGCAAGGGTTATTCGATCACCTACACGCGGCCGGCGCTGGCCCCGGTGACGCCGATGGTGCTGAAGGAGCGCAGCGTCTGCGTCACCGCGTGGGGCAGCGGCTACCGGCTCGGCAGCACGATGGAATTCGCCGGCTACGACAGCACGCTGAACCGCGTGCGGCTCGATGCGCTGGTGCGCGGCGCTGCCGAATACCTCCACGAGCCGGTCGGCCCGACCGTCGAAGAGGAGTGGTACGGCTGGCGGCCGATGACACCGGACGACCTGCCGATCCTCGGCCGCTCCGCAAGCCTTGCCAACCTGACGTTGGCGACCGGTCACGGCATGCTCGGCGTCAGCCTGTCGGCGATCACCGGCCAGTTGATCGCCGAACAGCTGACCGGCCGCGCGCCGTCGCTGGATCTGGCGCCGTATTCGCCCGAACGCTTCTGAGTTCAGCATCAAACGGTCTCTCGCGCGAACGGCGCGACCGCTTTCCGGGACTTTGCGGCATTGACGGACCCGCGCCACGTCCCGCCAACTACGCGCCTTGCTCGCCTCGCCCGACCCCTCATGACTGTTTCGCGCCTTGCCACCCGCCTGTTGACCGCGCTGTCGCTGGCCCTAGCGTCCTCGCTGCCAGTTGTCGCGGCCGACAAGCCGCTGACGATCGCGTGGCAGACCACGGTCGAACCGTCGAAGCTGCCACAGGCCGACGGCGCGTTCGACCGCGCGCTGGGCCCGATCCAGTGGCGCAAGTTCGATTCCGGTGCCGATGTCATTGCCGCGATGGCCTCCGGTGACGTGCAGATCGGCTATGTCGGCTCCAGCCCGCTGGCCGCCGCCGCCGCCCGCAAGCTGCCGGTGCAGGCCTTCTACATCGTCGGCCTGATCGGCGAAGCCGAGGCGCTGGTGGTGAAGAAGGATGGCCCGATCGCCAAGCCGGCCGACCTCGTCGGCAAGAAGATTGCGGTGCCGTACGTCTCGACCACGCACTACAGCCTGCTGGCGGCGCTGAAGCACTGGGGCCTTGATCCCAAGACCGTGCAGGTGCTGAACCTGCGGCCGCCGGAAATCGCCGCTGCCTGGGCCCGGGGCGACATCGACGGCGCGTACATCTGGGACCCGGCACTCGGCAAGATCAAGCCGACGGCAAGAGTGCTGGCGACTTCGGTCGACGTCGCCGGCTGGGGCGCGCCGACCTTCGATGCCTGGATCGTCCGCCGCGATTTCGCCGAGGCCCATCCGGNNAACTCGTCACCGCATTTGCGAAGATCAACGGCGCGGCCTATGCCGACTACCGCCGTGCGCCGGCCGCGTGGACCGCTGCCGCGTCGCCGAAGATCGCCAAGCTGACCGGCGCGCCGGCGGCCGACATCGGCGCGCTGCTCGCCGGCTACACCCTGCCGCTGCTGGGCGAACAGGCCGGCGCGGCGCTGCTCGGCGGCGGCACGGCGAAGGCGGTGGCCGATACCGCTGCGTTCCTGAAGGCGCAAGGCAAGGTGCCGGCCGTGCCGGCCGATGTCACGCCGTTCGTCACCACGCGCTTCGTGGTCGACGCGGCGAAGTGATCGCCGCGCCCGCGTGGGATCGCCAACCGGCATGAACCGCCGCATCCGCCTGCACGGGGTCGCGCTGCGCTACGGCGCCACGCCGATTCTCGATGGCGTCGACCTCGACGTGGCGTCGGGCGAGTTCGTCGTCGTCGTCGGTGCCAGCGGCTCGGGCAAGACCTCGCTGCTGCGCCTCGCCGCCGGCTTCGTTGCCGCCGATGCCGGCGACGTGCGGCTCGATGACGCGCCGATCACCGGCCCGGGCGCCGAGCGCGCCGTCGTGTTCCAGGACGATGCGCTGTTTCCGTGGCTCGATGTCCGCGATAACGTCGCGTTTCCGCTGCGACTGCGCGGCGATGCCCGCGACGCGCGCCGCGCCGCGGCCGATGCCCAGCTCAGCGCCGTCGGCCTCGACGGCTACGGCTCGCGCAAGCTCTGGCAACTGAGCGGCGGCCAGCGCCAGCGCGTCGGCCTCGCTCGCGCGCTGATCGTGAAGCCGGCCTTCGTGCTGATGGACGAGCCGTTCGCCGCGCTCGATGCCCTCACCCGCGCGCAGATGCAGGTCGCGCTGCTGCAGGTCTGGTCGCAGCATCGGCAGGGCGTGCTGTTCATCACCCATGACATCGACGAAGCGCTGCTGCTGGCCACGAAGCTGGTGGTGCTCGCCGGCAAGCCGTCGCGCGTCGCGGAAACGATCGAACTGGACTACGCCCGCCGCGTGCTGGCTGGCACGCCGGTGCGCGAGGTGCGCGCCGACCCGGCGTTCCAGCAACTGCGCGAGCGCGTGCTCGACCGGCTGTTCGACGCCGCCGCCAGCCAGGGGACCGCGCCGTGAGCGGCAGCGCCAAACCTCGGCTGACCTTGGCGATTTCGGCGGCGACCGTCGCGCTGGTCGTGCTCGGCTGGTGGGCGGTGACCGGCGTCGGCGGCATCGATCCCCTGTTCCTGCCGAGCCCGGCGGCCGTCGTCGCGAAGTTTTTCGAAGCCGCGACCGACGGTTATGCCGACGCCACGCTGTGGCAGCACCTCGGTGCGAGCCTTGGCCGGGTGTTCGCGGCACTCGGGGTCGCGGTCGCGCTCGGCGTGCCGGTGGGGCTGGCGATCGGCACCTCGCCGATCGGCCGCGGCATCCTCGATCCGCTGGTCGAAACCCTGCGCCTGATTCCGCCGCTGGCCTATCTGCCGCTGGTCGTGATCTGGCTCGGCATCGGCGAGACCTCGAAGGTCGTGGTCATCGCCATCGCGATGTTCGCGCCGATCGTCATCGCCACCGCGTCCGGCGTGACGCAGGTCGCCGCCAACCGGCTCGACGCGGCGCGGGCCTTCGGCGCTCGCGGCTGGCAGGTGCTTCTGCTGGTACGGCTGCCGAGTGCGCTGCCGGACATCCTGACCGGCGTCCGGATCGCGCTCGGCGCCGGCTGGACCACCTTGGTCGCGGCTGAACTGGTCGCGGCGACGCGCGGTCTGGGTTTCATGATCCAGTCGGCGGCGCAGTTCCTAGTCACCGACGTCGTGATCATGGGCATCGTCGTGATCGCCCTGATCGCATTCCTGTTCGAGGCCGGCGTGCGCGCGCTGGAGCGCTGGCTGACGCCGTGGCGCGGCAAGCTGTGACGCGCGCATCCAAATTAATGTGTATCTGACCCTAGTTTTGGCCCCGATTTTGGCCTCGATTTGGAGGGACATCCGATGAACGCGAAGACCGACACCTTGAGCATCAAGCCGCTGTCGCCGGCGATCGGCGCGATCGTCGGCGGGCTCGACCTGTCGCAGCCGCTGTCGGCATTCGCGGCGGAGCGCGTGACCCACGCGCTGGTCACCCATCACGTGCTGTTCTTCGAAGGCCAGGACGTGTCGCCGGCGCAACTGCGCGATCTGGCGAAGAATTTCGGCGATCTGCACATCCACCCGATCTATCCGCACGTCAGCGATGTGCCTGAAATCATCGTGCTCGACACCGGCACCCACAACCTGCCGGACAACGACAACTGGCATACCGACGTCACTTTCATCCAGACGCCGCCGCTCGGCGCGATCCTCGCCGCGCGCGAGCTGCCGCCGTTCGGCGGCGATACCAGCTGGGCCTCGACGATCGCCGCGTACGAGGCGCTGTCGGCGCCGATGCAGCAGTTCCTCGCCGGGCTCACCGCCGAGCACGACTTCGTCAAGTCGTTCCCGCTGGAGCGCTGGGGCTCGGGCGATGCCGACGCCGAGGCGCGCTGGCACGAGGCGCGGGCGAAGAATCCGCCGGTGCATCATCCGGTGGTGCGCACGCATCCGGTGTCCGGCCGGCGCGGCCTGTTCGTCAACGAGGGTTTCACCACGCGCATCGACGGGCTCAAAGCCAACGAGTCCGACGCGCTGCTGCGCCTGCTGTTCGCCCACGTGTCGCGGCCGGAATTCACAGTGCGCTGGCGCTGGAAGCTCGGTGATGTTGCGTTCTGGGACAACCGCCTGACCCAGCATTACGCGCTGGCCGACTATCTGCCCGCGCGGCGCGTGATGCATCGCGCGACGATTCTCGGCGACCGGCCGCACTGAACGTTGGCCTGACTGATGCGGTTGCTGTAACGGCGTTTCGGAAACCTCGGAGGGCCGTCCTTTTGACGCGCCGCACTGCATTGCACAAAAATGCAGGCAGAGTGCGAGCCGGACCCGGATTCGCCCGCCATTTCGTTCAGGAAAACTACATGCTCAGGAAACTGTCGTCCGCCGCTCTGTTGGTCTCGGCGCTCGCTCCGTCGGCACCGGCGCTGGCCGCTGATGGCGCGGTGACCACCGATCGCGTCACCTATACCTCGAACGACTATGTCGGCTTCCTCGGCGGCGTGGCGCTGCCGGATACCAGCCGTGGCGTCGACAACGTCGGCTCGCAGTTCCGTTTCATCTACGGCAACCAGATCAGTCCGCACTTCGCGATCGAAGGCAACATCGGCGCGGCGATCCTTGAAACCGGCCGTGGTCGCGGCAGCGACTTCTACCAGTTCGGCGGCGGCATCGATCTCGTCGCGAGCCTGTATGACCGGCGCGAAGCCGCGTTCACGCCGTACGCGCTGATCGGCATCACCACCATCCGCGACGACGCAGTGCCGGACAGCCGCGACGACGCCAGCATCGGCGGCAACGCCGGCATCGGCTTCGTCACCAAGCCGCTGCTCGGCAACCTGCGGCTGCGCGGCGAAGGCCGCTATGTCTACAGCACCTACGAACGCGACTATCACGATTTCAGCGTCGGTCTCGGTTTCGAGATCGCGCTCGGCCGCGTGCGCCAGAAGCTGACGGTGGTGCCGGCCGCCGCCGTGACCAAGGTCGTCGAAGTGGTGAAGGAAGTGCCGCGCCCGTTCGTCGATACCGATCAGGACACCGTCGCCGACGACCTCGATGCCTGCCCGGATACGCCGCGCGGCCTAAAGGTCGACAGCACCGGCTGCATCATCGCCGGCCAGCAGCTGGAACTGCGTGGCGTGACCTTCGAGTTCAACGAAGCCAAGCTGCGGCCGAATGCGCAGTCCGTGCTCGATGTCGTTGCTCGCGGCATGGTCGGCCAACGCTCGCTCAGCGTCGAAATCGCGGGGCACACCGACAGCAAGGGTTCCGACAAGTACAACAAGGACTTGTCGCAGCGTCGCGCCGAAGCGGTGCGCGAATACCTGATCGACAAGGGCGTCAAGAGCGAGTCGCTGAAGGCGGTCGGTTACGGCGAGTCCGAGCCGAAGATCAAGCCGGAAAAGACCGACGATGATCGCGCGATCAATCGCCGTGTCGAGTTCCGGGTGCTGGGCCAGTAGGCTCGGCGCAGCAGGATCGACACCCTCCATTTCGGCGACTTCGGTCGCCGAAATGCTGTCCGGGGCGGGCTTTTCCGGCCAGCCACGCGGGGCGGGAAATCCGGACGGCCGCTCCCGGGTGCCGGTGCGGGCGATGGCGCGCCGCGCGGCACGGCCTCGCGCCGACCGGCGACGCCATCGGCATGTCTCGGCAAACTATTGATTAACAAACGTTAACTGACAGCCGGACCATCTGTGCCGATGCTGTCAAATTATTGACTTTGGCCCCTCCGATCATTATCCGGCATCGCAACAATGCTCGGCACGCGCAGCGGCGCCCAAAGTCCCCGTCCGGTCACATCACTCAGGAAAAATCATGCGCAAAGCATTGATCGCCGTCGCGGTAGCCACGTCCGGTGCCGCATTCGCCCACGATGGCGGCGTCGAGGGCGCCCACGAATACATCAGCATCCTGCCGACCTACGAAATCCCGGACGAAGGCCGCACCGGCAAGCGCAACGGTGAAGGCATCTCAGTGATCTACGGTCACGGCATCAGCGACCATTTCGGCATCGAAATCAATGCCAAGGCCTCGCTGTTCGAAACCGGCCCGGGTCGCGGCACCGATTTCTACAACTACGGCGGCACCGTCGATCTGGTCTACACGTTCAATGACCGCAACGGCGCGGCGCTGATCCACCCGTTCATCCTCGGCGGCGTCGGCGGCGTCTACAACGACCTCGTGCCGGATCGTCGCGACAGCGGCAGCCTGGTCTACGGCGGCGGCGTCGGCTTTGTCAGCAAGGGCCTGTACCACGGCATTCGCCTGCGTCTGGAAGGGCGCTATCTGAAGGATGAACTCGGCCCGGGCTTCGAAGACGTCCGTGCGTCGTTCGGCATCGAGATTCCGCTCGGCCGCGTGGTCGAGCGCACGATCGTGGCGCCGGCCGCCACCGAGACCAAGGTGGTCGAAGTGATCAAGGAAGTGCCGCGTCCGTTTGTCGATACCGATGGCGACACCGTGTCGGATGACCTCGACAAGTGCCCGGATACGCCGAAGGGTCTGAAGGTCGACGCCGAAGGCTGCGTCATTCCGGATCAGATCATCGAGCTGAAGGGCGTGACCTTCGAATTCAACAAGTCGCGCCTGACGCCGAACGCCGAAACCGTGCTCGACACGGTGGTCAAGGCCTTCATCGGCCAGCCGTCGCTGAAGGTCGAGATTGGCGGTCACACCGACACCAAGGGCAGCGATGCCTACAACCTGAAGCTGTCGAACGCACGTGCCACGTCGGTGCGCAGCTATCTGGTGTCGCAGGGTGCGAAGCCTGATCAATTGACGGCAGTCGGTTACGGCGAGTCGAAGCTGCTGATCAATCCGGAAACCAGCGACGACGATCGCGAGCTGAACCGACGCGTCGAGTTCAAGGTCATCGGCCGCTGAAGCGAATCAATCGCCCGGCGCCAGACCGGGCAAATACTCAGGGTATGGAGACAACAACAATGATCACGATCAGAAAGAAGCAGCTTGTGGCACTGACGGCGGCGATGCTCGTCGCCGGCGGCCTCACCGGCTGTGCCGACGACGCCAGCGGTCTCGGCGGGACCACCGGCGGAACGTCCGGTGGCACCACGACCGGCAGCACCGGTGGTGGCACGACCACAGGCACCACCGGCGGCGGTTCCACGGGCGGCACTAGCGGCGGAACCACGGGTGGCACGACCGGCGGTCTGGTCTGCAACCCGACGTCGAATGTGCTTCGTCCGATCCAGAATCCACCAGGTGCCACAGCGACCGGTTCGACCAACGGCCTGTGCATCGGCTGCTCGGTGGTGAACCCCGAAAGCGCCATCGATGCGGATGCCACGAACTTCGCGACCTTGAACACACCGGTTGGCCTGCTCGGTGGCTCGTCGGCGCTGAACATCGTCGACACCACGACCACCTACCCGGCCGGTCGCCGCGCAGGCTTCGTCGTGTTCGATCCGGCAGGCCCGCTGCTGACGGCCACCTTGCTGCAGACGGTCACGGTCAGCGCGCTGAACAATGGCGCGGTTCAGGAAACGGCGGATTCCACCGTGCTGACCCTGGACCTGCTCGGCACGCCGATCATCGGCACAACGCAGCCGCAGTTCCTCGGCTTCATCACCACGCAGCCGTTCAACGAGCTGCGGATCAGCTTCGGTTCGACCGCCAACGCGCTGGCGAACCTGAACGTGGTGCAGGCCTGCGTGTCGCCGACGGCCGCCACGACGCCGTAAGCGGAACAGCATGAGGAAAGCCGGCTCGCAGCGATGCGAGTCGGCTTTTTTGTTGTCCGCCGTTCAGCGTTGGCCGATCAAGACGATCATTCCGGCGCGTCGCCATCGTCCAGATCGAGCATCGGTGCGACCGCCGTGCCCGGCAGCGATTCGACATTCTTCAGCTTGCGGCTGATCGCGCGGCTGCGCGTCTCGACGGCGCCCATCGAGTTCTGCACCGTTTCCAACTGCTTCTTGGCGCGGGCCAGCACGTCGCCGAACTTGTCGAACTCGGCCTTGACCGTGCCGAGCAGGCCCCAGACTTCGCTCGACCGCTGCTGGATCGCCAGGGTCCGGAAGCCCATCTGCAGGCTGTTCAGCAGCGCCATCAACGTCGTCGGGCCGGCCACCGTCACGCGGCACTCGCGCTGCAACCATTCGCTCAAGCCCGGCCGGCGGATCACTTCGGCGTACAGGCCTTCCGTCGGCAAGAACATCAGCGCGAAATCGGTGGTGTGCGGCGGCTCGACGTACTTGTCGCGAATGGTCTTCGCTTCGAGCCGGATTCGCGCCTCGAGCTGCTTGCCGGCCTCGTCGACGGTGGCGACATCGCCGCGCTCCTGGGCATCGAGCAGACGTTCGTAGTCCTCGCGCGGGAACTTGGCATCGATCGGCAGCCACACCGGCTGGTCGTTGGCATCGCGGCCCGGCAGACGGATCGCGTATTCGACCGGATCGCGCGAGCCCGGCCGCGTGACCTTGTTCTGCTCATACTGCTCGGCCACCAGCACCTGCTCGAGCAGACTGCCGAGCTGCACCTCACCCCAGGTGCCGCGGGTCTTGACGTTGGTCAGCACGCGCTTCAAGCCCCCGACATCCGCCGCCAGCGACTGCATCTCGCCGAGACCGCGCTGCACCTGCTCCAGCCGCTCGGCCACGCGCGAGAACGATTCGCCGAGGCGCTTCTGCAAGGTGTCGTTGAGCTTTTCGTCGACCGTGCGCCGCATCTCGTCGAGCTTGGCCGTGTTGTCGGCCTGGATCGCTGCCAGCCGCGCCTCGACCGTGCCGCGCAGCTCCTGCATCCGCTGCGCGCTGGTCTCGCTCAAGGCGCTGAACTGCGAGGTCAGCAGCTCGCCGAAACGGGCCAGGCTCTGCGCCTGTCCCTGGGCCTGCGCCTCGCGTGCGGCGCGCGCCTCGGCCTGTGCCGCCTGCTGGCGCTCGTCAAACAGCCGGGTCTGCGATTCCAGTTGCCGGGCGAAGGCTTCGAGCTGGCCGGCCAGCTGACGGCCGAGCAGATCGGCCTGCTGCACCTGGGCATCGCCGAAGCGCCCGAGCGCAGCCGCCAGTTCGTCGCGGCCGCGCGCCGCGAGATCGGCCGATTCGCGCCGGGAATTTGCCGCCTCCTCGCGCACGGCGGCCTCGATGCGTGCGGCATCGCGCTCGCTGCGCAGCAGTTGCGCACCGACCGCGCGGGCCGACCACCAGGCCAGCAGCGCGGCGATGGCGGCGATCAGGGACAGGACAACGGCGGCGAGTTCGAAGGCAGTCATTCGCCGATTGTACGAGCGAAGCCACCAGCGCCGGCGGCCGAATCCGGCCGCGCGGCGAGGCGCCGTTCAGTCCAGCGTCAGGCGACCTTCTTGCGGGCGTAGGCCAGCAGGAATTCCATCTGGTCCGCGAGGATCTTGCGGTTCGACAGGATCAGGTACTGCGCCAGATTCGGGATGTACGGCACCGCCAGCAGCTTCATGCCGGCTTCGTCGGGCGTACGGTCGTCCTTGTGCTGATTGCAGACGCGACACGCGGTCACGCAGTTCTCCCAGACGGTCAGTCCGCCGCGGGAGGCCGGGATGATGTGGTCGCGGGTCAGGTCGTTCGGCGAAAACTGCCGGCCGCAATACAGACACAGGTTGCGATCGCGCTGGAACAAGGTACGGTTGGTCAACAGCGGCGCGTTGCCGCCGTTGTGCCGTCGGGACCGATCCGCGACCGCGATGATCGAGCCGATCTGCAGCTCGGATGCGCGGCCAGTGCGGGCGTTGATGCCGCCCCGGATGGTGAAGCGCTCGGCCCCGGTTTCCCAGCGCACGCAATCGCGTGCATACAGCGTCGCGGCAGTTTGCCAACGAATCCAGCCGACCGGCATACCGCCAATATCGAGCTTGAGGATTGAGGGCATCATAGACTTGACTTTAGCCGACTTCACTGGGCTATGCGCAAGCCTCGATCATGTTCTTGCGAGGTTTCAGCACGAAGTCAAGGCCGCGGCTCAATCGCGCGTCAGGATCACCCGGTAGCGCGCCTTGCCGGCCCGCAGGTGATCGAGCGCCGCGTTGACCTCGCGCATCGGGAACAGCTCGACCTGCGGCTTGATGCCGTGCCGCGCGGCGAACCGCAGCATGGTCGCCGTCGTCGCCGGACTGCCGAGCGGCGAGCCGGACATCGATTTCTGATTCGCCAGCAGCAACTGCGGCCGGGCGGCGATCGGCGCCAGCACCGCGCCGACAAAATGGATGCGGCCACGCGGCGCGAGGGTGGCGAGATAGGCCGCCCAGTCCTGCTCGGCATTGATCGTCACCAGGATGAATTCGAAGCTGTTCGCGCGCCTCGCCAGTGCGGCCGGATCGCCGGTGGCGATGACGTGGTGGGCGCCGAGCCGCATCGCTTCGTCGCGCTTCGCGTCGCTGGTGGTGAACGCGGTGACTTCGCAGCCCCAGGCGCGCAGGAACTGGATCGCGAGATGGCCAAGCCCGCCGATGCCGACCACGCCGACGCGGTCCGTCGGCTGGATGCCGAACTGCACGATCGGGTTGAACACGGTGATGCCGCCGCAGAACATCGGTCCAGCGCTGGTGGCGTCGATGCCGTCCGGCAGCGGCACGGCCCAGACCCAGTTCGCCCGAACGCGGTCAGCGAAACCACCGTGGCGTCCGACGATCGTCGGCTGCGCCGTGGCGCAGAAGTTGTGGTCGCCCGACAGGCAGTTGTGGCAATGCAGGCAGCTGCCGGCGAGCCAGCCGAGGCCGACCCGCTGGCCGAGGCTCAGGCCCTTCACCGCCTCGCCCATCGCGGCGATGGTGCCGACGACCTCGTGCCCGGGCACGATCGGATAGCGGCTGCGGCCCCACTCGTTGTCGATCATCGACAGGTCCGAGTGGCAGATGCCGCAATGCTCGACCGCGATCTCGACCTGTTCAGGCCCGAGCGGACCGGGGTCGTACTCGAATGGCGTCAGCGGGGCGCCGGCGGCAGTGGCGGCGTAGGCACGAATCGGTGCGGACATGCAGGTCTCCGGTGTTTGGCAACGAGGTCGAAGGTGACCGCCGCGCGGGCGATGCGGCTGGTTGAACCGGTCGCCGCTGGCCCCAGTTACACCGGGACCGCCGTGACGCCATCGCGATACCCGGACGGTACCATGACGCCCTGCCCGCTCGACCGGCCGCCCGGCGCGACCGCGGCGAATCCCCACCTTTCGGAGTTGTCCCGATGAAAATCCTGCACACGATGCTGCGCGTCACCCAGCTCGATCGTTCGATCCAGTTCTATACCGACGTGCTCGGCCTGAAGCTCGTGTCCCGCCGCGACTACCCGGAAGGCCGCTTCACCTTGGCCTTCCTCGGCGCCGAGGACCGGGTCAACGGCGAACAGCTCGGCGCCGAGTTGGAACTGACCCACAACTGGGATACCGCGAGCTATGAGCTGGGCACGGCCTATGGCCATGTCGCGCTCGAAGTGGCGGACGCCTACAAGGCCTGCGAGCTGGTCAAGGCGCGCGGCGGCAAAGTCACACGCGAAGCCGGGCCGATGAAGCACGGCACCACGGTGATCGCGTTCGTCGAGGACCCGGATGGCTACAAGATCGAATTCATCCAGCGCAAGTCGGGGCAGGACGCCGGCAGCGCGAAGGCGGCCTGAATCGCCGCGCCTCGTCGGGTGGTTCCGAACAGGCCCATGATGGATCGGTCATAAAAAGGGAACGGGTCGATACAGACGTTCGCCGGACCGCTGCCCGATCCTTGCGGCCATGTTCAGGCCCATCCAGTCGCTGTTCGCACGCCCCCGCCGTGTCGCTCCATCGCCCCCCATCAGCGAGGCAACAATGAACATCACCTGCGACCTACCGACCGCGAGCCGCAATCACGATCACTCCGGATTCCCCGATCCGGAACTGGAACTCCCCGTCACCGACACCGGCCTGCAGGAAGCGGTGTTCGCCGCCGGCTGCTTCTGGTGCGTCGAAGCGGTGTTCGAGCGCCTGGACGGCGTGCTCGACGTGATCTCCGGCTATGCCGGCGGCACCGCCGACACCGCGAACTACGAGGCGGTCTGTACCGGCCGTACCAATCACGCGGAGGTCGTCAAGATCGTCTACGACCCGGCCGTCATCGGCTACTCGCGCTTGCTGAAGGTGCTGTTCTCGGTCGCCCACGACCCGACGACACTCGATCGGCAGGGCAATGACCGCGGCCGCCAGTACCGCTCCGCGATCTTCTATCGCAGCGAGGAAGAACGGCAGGTGGCGGCCCACTACATCGCGCTGCTCGATGCCGCAAAGGTGTTTCGCAGCCCGATCGTGACCGCGCTGAACCCGCTCGACGTGTTCTACCCGGCCGAGAAATACCATCAGGATTACGCCGTACGAAACCCCGGCCAGCCGTACATTGCCGGAGTGGCGTTGCCGAAAGTCGAGAAACTCGAGGTCAAGTTTGCCGAGTACGTGCGCAAATGAACCTCTTTACCCGGAGCCGAGCCATGAACAAGCCCGTCAGCAAGTCCGACGTGATCGAAGTCAGCACTGCTGCCGCCGAATCCCGCAGCGGCTACGACATTCGCCCGATCAGCGACGCGCTGAAGAAGGAACTGGCGCAGTCCTTGAGCACCGAAGAACGCCGCGTGCTGCTGGATCACGGCACCGAGCGCGCGTTCTGCGGCCACTTCCTCGACAACAAGAAGACCGGCACCTACGCCTGCCGCCTGTGCGGCCTGCCGCTGTTCCGCTCGACTGCGAAGTTCGACTCCGGCACCGGCTGGCCAAGCTTCTTCGAAGCGGCCGACCCGGACCACATCCGCAATATCTCGGACTACAGCTACGGCATGATCCGGACCGAGATCCGCTGCAAGCGCTGCGACGGCCATCTCGGCCACGTGTTCAACGACGGCCCGCGTCCCAGCGGCCTGCGCTACTGCCTGAATTCGGTCTCGATGACGTTCTTCGACGAAGGCCTCGCCATTCCGCAGTTCACAGACGACCACGCCTGACGAAATCATGACGGAGCACTGCCCGTTTCCCCCGACGGGTCGTGCACCGCTGAACTTCCCGGCTTTTCGACGGCATGCCCGTCGAACAGCCGTTTTTGCGTCTGGACGGCGGCCTCGGCCGTTATAAATTGGGCTGAGCTTTCGCCCGTCGTCCATCCGATCACTCGAGGAGCACCGAAAAACATGACCACACCGCTTACGCTGGGCCAGATCGCTGGCGCCCCGAACACGCCGTCGCCGTGGGACAAGTCGGCACTGCTGGTGATCGATCTGCAGAACGAATATCAGACCGGCGCGCTGCCGCTGGCCGAGCTTGACCGTGCGCTGACGCACACCAAGGCCCTGCTCGCGAAGGCCCGCGCCAGCGGCGTGCCGGTCTTCCACTTCCAGCACAAGACCGGCCCCGGCGCGCCGATCTTCGACCCGACCAGCAAGGCCTTCGCACTGATTGACGACGTTGCGCCGATTCCCGGCGAAACGGTGATCGAGAAGAGCTACCCGAACTGCTTCACCGCCACCGGGCTCGAAGACGCACTGAAGGCGACCGGCCGCACCGAAGTGATCCTCGCTGGCGCGATGACCCACATGTGCATTTCGTCGACCGCCCGCTCGGCGTTCGATCGCGGCTTCCGGCCAACCGTCGTTGCCGATGCCTGCGCCACGCGCGACCTGCCCGGCCCGAACGGCGAAACGATTCCCGCCGCGCAGGTCCACGCCAACGCGCTGGCCCAGATCGCCGACGGCTTCATGGTCGTGGTCAAGGACGAAACCGCTTGGGCATAAATCCTTCGAGCATTGCTCGAAGGATTTATGCGCCCGGCCAAGGATGGCCGGGCCGGTGGCAGTCAGACAAGAGAACCGTCTCGCCAAGAATGGCGGGACGCCCCATCAAGATATCCTGCTCGAAACGGTCATATGACCGGCCATGGAGGGCCAGTCGCAGCGTTCACGTCGTCGGCAATACCTTGAACGTCACCACCAGCACATCCCGATAGGCCGGCTGGGCCGGATCGAGCGCTTCGACCGGCGTCACGCCGTGCCGCACCCGGCTGTCGTCGACCAGCGCGGCATCGAACGGCTGCGCGAGGGTGAAGCTGCCGAGCAGGCGTCCGTCGTCGTCGTGAATCGTGGTCGTGCCTTGCGCGATGTTGTGACGGCGGATCATCAGCACCAGCACGTGATCGACACCATCGCGATGCGCGCCTTCCGGCGTCGGCTGGCCGACCATGTTCGGCCCGGCCTCGATCCGGAACTGGTGGACCTCGACCTTCCAGCGCACGGCCTGCGGTGACAGGCGTCCGAACAGGGCGGCGCACCAGCGCAGGATCGTGCTCAGGCTGTCGCCGGTGGCGACCGCATCCAGCACCGGTTCGAACCAGCGCGCCACGCCGCCGTTCAGCGGGTTGTACTCCAGCCCCTGAAAGTGCGGCTGATGCGGCTCGCGCGTGATCGCCCCGCCAGCCGTGACCGTGAACACCGCGTGGCGACGACGACGATAGCGGCCACCGTCCGCCATCCACTGATCGAGCGCCAGATCGTTCCAGGTGTCGGCAAACGTCGGCCAGTCGGTCAGGCCGCCACCGGTGACGAACGCGCGCTGCATGCGCTCGCCGGGGACCAGGACAAAGCCCTGATCCCGCAGGGTGGCAGCAAAACCGGAGGTGTCAGGCATCGTCGGCAACCAGGGCGCGGGCCGGGATTATCCGCCAACGCGCCGGATCGTGACGGCCATCGCCATCGAATGTCCGGGCCCGGCCGCGGCCGAGCCCGGAGCGATGCTCATGCCGGCTTCTTCACCTTCAGGAAGAACGCCAGCAGCGATGGCAGCAGGATCAGCGCACCGAGCATGTTGACGAGGAACATGAAGCTCAGCAGCAGGCCCATGTCGGCCTGGAACTTCAGCGCCGAGAACGCCCAGGTGGCCACGCCGAGGCTCATCGTCACGGCAGTGAAGGCAGCCGCCGTGCCGCGTTCCTTCAGCGCGATGAAGAACGACTCGACCAGCGACTTGCCGTGGTGCAGATGCACCTCGATGCGGTCGTACAGGTAGATGCCGTAGTCGACGCCGACGCCGACGCCGAGCGCGATCACCGGCAGGGTCGACACCTTCAGCCCGATGCCGAGCACCGCCATCAGCGCGTTATTCAGCAGGGACACCAGCGCCAGCGGCAGGATGATGCACAGGGTGGCGCCGAACGAGCGGAAGGTCAGCAGGCACATCAGGGTGATGGCCCCGAAGATCGCCGCCAGTTCCTGCTTGTCGGCCTCTTCCACCGCTTCGTTGGTCGCCGCCATGACACCGGCATTGCCCGACGCGAGCTTGAACTCGACGTTCGGTGCGATTTCCTTGAACTCGCTGTCCGGCGCGTGGAACTCGGTGTTCCAGTCCTTCACCGACTGCACAATGTGGGCCAGCGTTTCGCCCTGATGATCGCTGGTGAAGAACAGCATCTGCATCGCCGAGCAATCGGGGTTCAACAGACCGGTGCCGGTGTCGATCGGCGTCACCGCCTGCGCCAGCACGTCGCGATTGCGCGCCAGCACGCGCCAGCGCAGGTTGCCTTCGTTGAAGCCGGCATTGACCACCTTGGCCAGCCCCGGCAGCGAGATCGCGCTGCCGATGCCGTCGACGTTCTTCATCCGCCATTCGAAGGCATCCATCGCGTCCATCACGCGGTGATCGGTGCAGGCACCGTCGATGTCCTGGGTCTGCACGACGATCGAGATGATGTCGACGCCGATCTTGAAGTTGTCGGTGATCACCGCGTTGTCGCGGTTGTAGCGCGAATCCGGCAGCAGTTCCGGCAGGCCGGAACCGAGATCGCCGACCTTCTGGCCGCGCGCCAGCCCTGCACCGACGATCAGCAGTGCCACCGCACCGGCAATCGCCCAGATGCCGATACGGCGCTCGGCGAACTTCGAGCAGGCGTGCCAGATCGGCTCGAACCCCTGCTCCTGCTTCTGCTTGGCGGCGATGGTTTCCGGGGTGATCCGCAGGTAGGTCAGCAGGATCGGCAGCACCATCTTGTTGGTGACGATCATCAGGGTCACGCCGAGCGTGGCGGTGATGCCGAGTTCGCGAACGATGTCGATCTCGATCAGCATGATCACGAGGAAGCCGAGCGCGTTGGTCACCAGCGCCAAGGTTCCGGGAATGAACAGTTGCGCGAATGCCGAGCGCGAGGCATCGACCGGGTTCAGGCCATCGGCAATCGCATCCTTCCAGGCATTGGTCATCTGTACCGCATGACTGCAGCCGATCGAGAAGATCAGGAACGGCACGAGGATCGACAGCGGATCGATGCCGTAACCGGCCAGCGGCAGGCTGCCGAGCAGCCACAGCACCGGCAGCAGCGCACAGACCAGCGCGACCCCGGTCAGCTTCGCGGACTTCGTGTACCAGAGCAGCAGCAGGGCCGTGATCACGAATGCGATGCCGAAGAACGCGATCACGCCCTTGGCGCCGGCGGAGATGTCACCGACCGCTTTCGCGAAGCCGATGATGTGCACGGTGACGCCGTCCTTCTGGTACTTCTCGCGCAATGCTTCGAGATCCGCCGCGACTCGTGGATAGTCGAGCTTGGCGCCGGTTTCCGGATCGATGTCGAGCAGGTCGGTGCGGATCAGCGCACCACGCAGATCGTTCGACACCAGACGGCCGACGAGGCCGGCCTTCTGCACGTTGCGGCGCACCGTTTCCAGATCGTCGGCAGAGCCCTGGAACGTCGCCGGGATGACGTTGCCGCCGGCGAAGCCCTGCTCGGTGACTTCGATGAAGCGCACGTTCGGCGTGAACAGCGACTGCACCGTCGGACGATCGACGCCCTTGATGTAGAACAGATCGTCGGTCGCGGCCTTGAGCTTGGCCATGAACGCCTGATCGAAGATCGTGTTGTCGGTCCCGGCCGCGCCAGGCTCGCGCATCAGCGCGACGATCACGCGATTGGCGCCGCCGAACGTCGCCTCGTAATCGGTGAACGTCTTCATGTACGGGTGAGTCAGCGGGATCATCTTCTTGAACCCGGCATCGACCTTGAGCCCGCTTGCCGACCAGGCCAGAAACACGGTGGTCAGCGCGAACAGCACCAGCATCAGCGGCCGGTTGTTGAACAGCAGGTTCGACAGCGCTTCGATGAAGCCGCCGAGCGGCCCGGCAATGCGCGGCACCTTCGGGTTGCGGGTCTCGCTCATGGCTGGTCTCCGTTCGCGGCCGGGGCCAGCGTCAAGATGCGGGGGCCGGCTTCGCCGACGACCAGCGCGCGGCCAGTGTCGAGCAGCAGCGCGGTGGAGAAGGCCGACGGGTTGTCAGCGACTTTCGCTTCGAACGTGCGTCCGCCGTCATGGCTGACGCGGACGCTGCCGGCCGCACCGACCAGCAGCACCGTGCCGTCGGCCTGCGCGCTGCCGCCGAGCAAGGTCACCGGTCCGGCGCCGGCCGCCGCCGTCCACGTGGCCCCGCCGTCTTCGGAGCGGAATGCCTGCCCGCGCAGGCCATACAGCAGCATGGCCTGGTCTTGCAGCGCGAGGACGCCGAAATACGAACCCTGATACGGGGCCGTTGGTGCGGTCCAGGTGGCGCCGCCGTCGGTGGAGGTCAGCACCGTGCCGGCTTCGCCAGCGATCACGAGGCGATCACCAACCGCCGCGATCGCGTTCAGGTGCCGGTCCGCCCCGTCATCACCAAGCAGATCAAGCAGGATTTCGCGCTCGGCCCAGGTCTTGCCGCCATCCGCGGTTTCCAGATACAGGCCATAGGCGCCAACGGCGATGCCGGTGGTGGCATCCTTGAACCAGACACCGAGCAGTGGCTTTTCGTCATCCGGCGCAAAGCGCTGTTCGGCCCAGGTGCTGCCGCCGTCGCTGGTCGCGAGAATCAGGCCGTCATGGCCCACGATCCAGCCGTGCATGGCGTCGACGAAGCGAACGCTGGTCAGCATCGTCCGGCGCGGGTTCGAAGCGCGGATCCAGTTCTGGCCGCTGTCATCGGAATGAACGATGTAGCCCTGTTCGCCAACGGCGACCAGGCGCTGTCCAGCGCGTGCGACATCGGTCAACAACAGGCGCGACATCGTCTTCGCCGGGACGGCACTGGCGGTGGATGCCGCAGCGGCAGGCACCGATTCGGCAGCCATGGCTGCATGTCCGTCCAGCAGCGGCACCAGCAGCAGCGCGGCGACGGCGTGACGCCAGCGCGAGGGATTCAGCAAGGGAGCGGCAGATCGCATCGAGGCGGTCTCCAGTTCGGTCGGGAAGGCTTCAAAAAAGAAAGACGAGGGCCGACCGATGTCGACCCCCGTCTTCCGGATCACGCAACCGCTTCGCGTCAGGCGCTTGTCTCAGACGCTGGCGTCAGCGGACGCCGGCTTCGCGCAGGCTTGCGGGGGTGAAGTCGGCCACCGTGAGCTTGGCCGGTTCGTACATCTTGTCGTCGCCGGAACGCACGCTCAGCGCCAGATAACGGCCCGACTGCAGGTCGTAATGCAGCTCGACGGTGCCGAAGAACATCGGCACGTCGTACAGCGTGATCGAATGCTGTTCGGCGGTGCGGTACAGCTCGCCGCGACCGTCGTACTTGTCGATCAGCAGCGCTGCCCAGGAATCCTCGTCGAGGTAGAAGGTGCGGCGGGCATAGAGATGGGACGTGCCCTTCTTCAGCTTCGCATCGACCACCCAGACGCGGTGCAGTTCGTAGCGAGCGAGGTCCTGATTGATGTGGCCCGGCTTGATCAGGTCGGTCAGGTTCACGCCGCTCGACAGGCGGTACGAGTTGTACGGCACGAAGATTTCCTTCTTGCCGACCAGCGTGAAGTCGTAGCGATCGGTCGCGCCGTTGTAGAGACCGAAGTCGTCGTTGGTGCGCAGGCCATCGGCCGCCGTGCCCGGGTTGTCATAAGCCACGTTCGGCGCCTGACGCACGCGGCGCTGGCCCGGGTTGTAGGTCCAGGCCGAACGCGGCACCTTGGTCTGATCCAGCGGCTCGTGCACCAAGAGCACCTGACCGGCGAGACGCGCCGGCGCGACGATGCGCTGCACGAAATAGAACAGCAGGTTGTCGGTGCGCTCGGCCGGCTTCTTGTTCAGCGAGGCGAACTGGAAGTCGAGTTCGTACTGGAAGCGCACCGGCGTGTAGTCGCCGGTCCGGGTGACGGCGACCTGCACGTTGTCGGTGCGATAGGTTTCGCCCCGGTAACGGGTCAGCTGGTTCCAGATCGCTTCAAGACCGTTCGCCGGAATCGGGAACGGCAGGCCACCGGTGGTGCCGATGACGCCATTGCCGCCAGGCGACAGCTTCGCCTTGCCCGGATTGGCCAGCGTTTCGTCGTAGTAGCCCTTCGGAAACACCGCCGAACGATGCGTCGGGTAGACGTTCAGCTTGTAGTCCGGGAATTTCTTGAACATCGCGACCTGACCGGGCGTCAGGTTGTCCTTGTACTTCTCGACGTCGGCCGCGGTGACCGTGAACAGCGGCTTGTCGCCGGCAAACGGATCCGGGTACAGGATGCCCGGCTTGAAACCGGCAGGCTTGGCCGGCACCGCGCCATCCCATGCCGGGATCGTGCCGGCCGAGTTGGCGGCCTTCTCCGCGCCCAGCGGGGTCAGCGATTTGCCGAGCTGGGAAGCATCCTGTGCCGTGGCTGCCAGCGAGGTCAGCGCACCAAACGTGAAAGCGATGACAGATGTCGTGATTCGATGATTCATGTAGATCTCCAGACCGAGGGCGGTCTTCAGAACGCGTAGCTCAGGGACAGGGCGATGAAGTCGCGGTCCTTGTTCGGGTTGGCGGATGTGCAGTAATCAGCACGCTGACCGGCTGCGAGGCCGTTGGTTCCGGCGAGTGCCGGGTTCGTGCGGTTGTCGGCACCGCAGTAATCGCGGCCGCCGAAGAACGAGGTGTAGCTCAGGTCGACCTGCGTGTTCTGCTGGTAATTGAAGTTGATGCCGAACGACAGCGCCTGCACCCCTTCGTTGAAGTTCGGACCGACACCCTTCACGTCATGCGAGAACGCCAGACGCGGCGAGATGTTGATCGAGCTGATCACGCTCAGGTAGTCGACGCGGGCCAGCGTGCGGTAGCCCCACGAATGCTTCGTGGCATAGCCGCCCGGCTGGGTCGAGCCACCCGAGGCCGATGCCGCCGCCGCGAGTGCCGGCAGCGAGGTACCCGGCGCTTCGAACAGGATGTTCGACGGCAGCTCGAGGAAGTTGTAGCCAACCTCGCCAAGCAGCACCAACTGGTCGCCGCCGAGGAATTGCGGAACCACCGTCGAGGCCGTGGTCTGGAACTGGTGCGCCTTGACCCGCCGGAAACCCCGGATCTCGGACCCCGCCGCAATGCCCGCCGGGTTCGGCGAGAAGTTCGACGGCAGGTTCAGCGCGGCCAGCACCAGTTCGGTCGCGGCACGCTGCACCGGCAGGTCCGGACGGTAGGTGTACTCGCCCTGGAACGCGATGCCGGCCGGGCCCTGCGTGTTGAACGACAGGCCGATCAGGTCGATGTTCTTCGGGTATTCGATGAAGTAGCGGGCGCTGCCGTTCTGGCCGATGGCGGGGCCGATCGGCGTCGGCGTCAGACCACTGGTCGTGCCCGAGCCATTGGTCGGAAACGTGGACTTGAGCGCGGATACCAGCGGCAGACGGCTGTGGTAGCGGATGTAGTAGGCGCCGAATTCGGTCGAGCCGAGCTAGTTCGCGAGATACCGGGTGGCAAGGCCGAACTGGCCGGCGCCGTTCGGGCTGCGGTCCGGGTTGCGCGGCACGTAGACGCTGGCGGCCGGATCGAACGGACCGAGCAGCGCCTGCGCGCCCTGGCCGGCCGCGCCCGGCGTGCCCGGCGGCGAGCCTGCCGGGGCACCGGTGGTGATCGGAATCGGGTTGGTCAGCGGCGAGCGGTCATCCGAGCGGCGACCGAACGAGACGACGGCGCGGTCACCGTCATCGCTGGCGATGTCGGAAGTCGAGAAGAACGAGCCGCGCGGGTCGATCAGGATGTTGTCGAAGCGGGCCTGGACGTAACCCTCGAACGACAGCGAATCCGTCAGTTCCTGCGAGATCTGGAACACCGGGCTCGGAATCAGCGCTTCGCGCAGCTCGGCGTTCGGCGAACGCAGCTTCGACACGTCCACCGGATTGATGATGTTGATGCCGTTCTGGATGAACGTCGACTCGCCCCAGTTGATGACCTGGAAACCGACGCGGACGCCGGTGCTGCGATTGCCGAAGACGTTGAACCGTCCGGAGACGAAGGCGTCAAGGAATTCGTAATTGGTCTGCAGGCGGTCACGACCGCGCGGACCGAAGTTTTCCAACTCGTGCGCAACCTGGAGATCGAAGAACTCGGTGCCGCGAACGAACACGCCGAAGTTCTGCCAGTTCAGTTCCAGATCATGCGTGGCCTTGAAAGTCGAGAACACCAGATCGCCGGCCTTGTAGTTCAGATTGCCGTCATCGCCGTTGACCGTGCGGGCCCGGCCGCCGTTGGCGATGCCGATCAGCTTTTCATTCGGGTTCTCGGCGCGGAACAGCGCACCGTACGATAGCGTCGTGTCGAAGTTGCCCTTGACTTCGCCGATCTCGAACTGTGCGGCTTGCGCCGGGACGGCAGCCATCAACGCAATGGCGGCGGCAAACGCGGCAACCGGCGCACGGCGGGCCAGAAACGCGGGACGAACGGAAACATCTCCCGGACCGGGATGATTGTTCTGCATGATCTCCTCCTATCGCATTCGACGACCGATTGCAGTGCGGTCGTCGTTCGGCTTTTTCGCCGTGTGTTTATCGGTCAGCGCGTGCCGGCGGGTCGCCGGGGCATCGCGCCGATGCCGCTTGCTGCCTGTGGAACTGCGTCACTCCCGTTTCCGGGGTCCTACGACGCCAGATATACAGACCTGCCCGGACAATTGCAATGCTGCGCTGCGATGTGTGAAAGCAATGTGCACGAGCGGTTTGCAACCACGGTCAGGCAGTGTGCCGAAGTGCAGCAAGCGTCCGGCCCTGCGCTTACGAGCGGTGTCTCCGGCCCGATGATGCAATCGATGAACAGGAAAGCCGATCGTCACGTCGTGCGCGGGCCTGCGGCGACCGCCGGGTGCGGGCACCGCAGGCTGCGTCCCGCCCGACTCAGCTCGCGCGTTCGACGCGCATCGGCACGCCCGGTGCCTGCTCCCAGCCTGTCGGCGGTGCATCGGCGGTCGGGATCACGCGGTTCAGCGGCAGCCGGCCAATTGCCGGTTCGCTCAGCGAGCCGAAGTACAGCCAGGGGCCGTGCTCTTCCACGCTCATGATCGGCGCGAAGGCGTCGGCGGCACCGTACTGAAGGTTCGCGATCAGCTTGCCGTCGAGATCGAATCCGAGCACGAAGCCGCGCTTCGGCGGCGTGTTCTGAATCATGCCCTGCAGCCGTCCGGGCAGCCGCGCCATCATCTTGCGCAGCAACGGCTGCTGCGCAAGGCCGTCGAGCCGCGCATCGCGGACACCGGGCAGCGCAACCCAGATGCGATCGCGACCATTGAAGCTCAGGTTGTCCGGAAAGCCCGGCAGGTTGTCGGCGAATACTTCGCGAGTGCCGGCCTTGTCGCCTTTCAGCCAGATTCGCGTGATGCGATAAGCGGAGGTCTCGGCCACCAGCAGCCAGTCGCCGTTCGGGCCGACTGCCACGCCATTGGCGAAGTAAAGGTCCTTGGCAACGACGGTCGACTCGCCGGTCGATGCATCGTGCCGGACCACGCGGCCATTGGCGCCATGCTCGAGCACGTCGAACAGATAGCCCGGATAGGGAAACTTGACCGAGGCGTCGCTGAAATACGTGGCGCCGTCGCCATCGACCGCGTCGAGGTCGTCAGTGAAGCCGAGCGCCATGCCATCGGCGGCCGTGCTCAGCGATTCGATCGCGCCGGCCGCGGTGATGCGCAGCAGGCCCTTGACCGGATCGGCGACCAGCACGCTGCCGTCAGCGCTGGCCTTGAGGCCGAGCGGACGGCCGCCGGTGTTCGCCAGTTCGACATAGCGGGTGCCGTCGGCGGACAGCCGGATCACGCGGCCGTCGTCGTAGCCGGCGTAGACGTTGCCGTCGGCGTCCACCGCAACACCTTCCGGGCCGATGCCGACACCGACCGCCAGCCGCTGCACGTCCTTCAGGATGTCATTCGGCGCATACGGGCCTTCGAGCCCCGGAGCCACTGGCGGAGTCCACGCGACCGGTTCGACGCGGGTCGGTTTCAGCAGCAGGTAAGCGAGCACGACAACCGCGCCCAACACGCCGGCCAGCAGCACGGCGAGCAACAGCTTTTTCATGATGTCCCCTGAAGAATGGCCAAGGTCCGGCCGGTGATCCCGATCACTGCCGAGCGACAGCGCCAGAATCTCGAATTCGTGAGTTTCGCGCCTTGCGACGCGCATACGGCCGAAATGGGGCGCTCTTTTTTTGATTGATGGGCCACTTTTCGCGTTCAACCGGCCATGGTTC
>FRDC01003871.1_pt1 | contig 31075 bp, 34 predicted proteins | sample 1106171 | NCBI WGS metagenome assembly FRDC01 (sample SAMEA3930566, study PRJEB13176) | freshwater metagenome | biome: Drinking water system; feature: drinking water; material: water | place: Singapore | collected 2014-12-20 | reverse complement strand
GCCTCGATCGACATCGAATAGGAATAGGCGAGCATGACGCCGGCGTTGGCGGCATCTGCTCCGGGGCCGGGCGGCGGCGCCGGCGCGACTGCGGCGTCGCCCGCATAAGCGACACGCGCCGATTCCTTAGCCATCATGGCGTCCGAAGGCGCAGAGCCGGAATAATTACCGCCGTCGGAACAGGCGGCGAGCGCAAGCGCCGAGCCCGCGGCGAGCGCGAAGCGGCGGAAATAAGCGGTCTTCATGGCGGGTCCCCTTCAGCGGCGTCGGCCGCGCACGACAACGTATCGCGGCGGCGCCGGGCGCGCCAGCGGCGGATTGGGGGCCGAATTGCGGCGCCGCTTCAAAAACCGCGTAGCGGCATGTCCGCTCGCCGCTGCAGCCAGTTCCAAGCCGGGTATTCGGCCGCCGCCTCGATCATGTGAAGCGTGTAGGCCATGCGCGGATGGGGCGACCGGTTGGCGCGGCTCATGTGCGGCGCCCGGCCGGAAAAGATCACGAGATCGCCGATCGCGGCGGGGGCGGCGACACGCCGTTCTTCCGGGTACGGCGCATCATCGAGCGTCACCATCTCCGTCCCGCCTTCCGGTTTCCGCCGAAAAAGGCGTCGTAACGGTCCCTTATGATCGCCCGGAATGAACTCCATGCAGCCGTTTTCGAGCGTCGCCTCGTCGAGCGCGACCCAGAAACCGACGCAGCTTTCGGGGTCCGTATGAAGAAAAGTCGAGTCCTGATGGCAGGTCACTTCGCCGCCGATGCCCGGCGGCTTCATGATGACCATAGACTGCAACAGACGCGGATCGCGGAAGCCTGCGGCCGCCGCCGCCGCACGCATCTTCGCCGAGCGTGAGAACGCCGCGAAAACGGGGTCGAGATCATGGAGCGCGTGGCCGATCTTGTTGACCGCCTCGCGCTTCCCCCGCGTCAGGCGGCCCAAGGCGTCGAACGCCTCCTCCTCAAGAAAGAAGCTGATGCGGTCGCCGGAGGAGAGGAAATAGTCGTCCGCCGCATGGCTCTGCGTCGTCGTCGAAAAGATCGTGCGGTGCGCGTCGATGTCGAAATCATCGATCAACGCGAAGGCGCGCGCTTTCAACGCTTCGCATTCATCGCGCGAAGCAAACCCCCGCAGGATGACGACGCCGGTTTCATTAAAGGCGTCCCGGAGGGCGAACGGATCGACCCCGACCGCGGAAAATGCGGGCAGTACGGTCATGCCCTTCTCCACGTCGCCCCTTGAGGTCCATCTTCGATAATAATCCCCTTCGCGGCGAGCTCGTCGCGTATGCGGTCGGACGTCTTGAAGTCTTTCGCCTTCCGTGCCTCTGCGCGTTCCGCGAGCAGCGCTTCGATTTGCGCCAGCGTCAGCGCGTCGTCGCCGGGCGGCGTCCATTTGAACCACGCTTCGGGCTCGACCGCGAAGAAGCCCATCAGCCGGCCCGCCGCCCGCAACCGCGCCGCGGCACGCTTCTTCGGCTCTCCCTCGAGCTGCATGGCGATATCGCGCAGTTCATGGAGGCCGGCGATCGCTTCGGGCGTGTTCATGTCGTCCTCGAGCGCGAGGATGATGCTGTCCGGAATGTCCGCATCCGCGCCGGGCGCCTCGGCGAGGAGGCGATAGAAACGGTCGAGCTGTTTCTTCGATTGCTCGATGAGGCCGTCGGTCCAGTCGAGCGGCTGGCGGTAATGCGCCGACAGGAGCGCAAAACGCAGCGTCTCGCCGTGATGGACCTTAAGGAGGTCGCGCGGCAGGGCGACATTGCCCAGCGATTTCGACATCTTGTCGGCGCCCATGGTGAGGAAGCCGTTATGCAGCCAGTACCGCGCAAGCGGCGCGCCCCGATGCGCGCAAGCCGACTGCGCGATCTCGTTCTCATGGTGGGGGAATTTCAGGTCCTGCCCGCCGCCATGGATATCGACTGTCTCGCCGAACGCTTTTGCGATCATCGCCGAACACTCGATGTGCCAGCCGGGGCGCCCGCGTCCCCAGGGGCTGTCCCAGCCGGGCTCGTCCGCCGCCGACGGCTTCCACAGAACGAAGTCCGCCGGATTTTCCTTGTACGGAGCGACTTCGACCCGCGCGCCGGCCAGCATGTCCTCGAGGCTGACGCCGGAGAGCCGGCCATAGGCGGGGAACGATCCGGTGCGGAACAGCACATGCCCCTGCGCCGCGTAGGCGCACTGCGAACGCACCAGCGTCTCGATGAGCGCGATCATCTCGGCGATATGACCGGTCGCCGTCGGCTTCAGCGTCGGGGGGAGCGCGCCGAAGGCCGCCAGCTCCTCATCGTAGATGGCGGCGTATTTCGCCGTGATCTCGACGATCGGCGCCCCCGTCTCGCGGGAGCGCTTGATGATCTTGTCGTCGATGTCGGTGAAGTTCCGGGCGTAGACGACATGCCCCTCGCCATAGCGCCGCCGCAGCAGCCGGAAGAGAAGGTCGAAGACGACGGCGGCGCGGAAATTGCCGATATGAGCGTGATTGTAGACGGTCGGACCGCAGACATACATCGTCACCCGGGCGTCGTCGGCCGGAACAAAGGCGCGCTTGGCGCGGGCGAGACTGTCGTAAAGCTCGAGCGTCATGCAGGGGTGCTAACCCAAATCTTGCGGCGGCGGAATGCAGCTGCCGCAGATGTTGCGCCCCGCCGTCAGGAAAACTCACGCTCTGTTGAGTTTTCTCGCACCATCTCACGCGATTGGCACTTGGCGCGAGACCGATCCGCCCATAGCCTTCGTCCGTAAGAGCTTGCGCAAGACCTTCCGCGTCTCTCCCTCCCGAGAACCGCGAATTTGTAATCGCCCGCTGACGATAGGACAGGCCCATGACCGCCATTGCCTATGACACGATCGCGCGCGCCCCGTCGGATGACGAGGGTCGCCTCACCAGCCGGCCGAGCCGGGCGGAGGCCGAAGCCGCCGTCAGGACGCTGATCCGGTGGGCGGGCGACGACCCGACGCGCGAGGGGCTGATCGACACCCCGAAGCGCGTCGTCAAAGCTTATCAGGAATGGTTCGGCGGCTATGACGAGGACGCCGAGGAAATCCTCGCGCGCACCTTCGACGAGGTCGAGGGCTATGACGATATCGTGCTCGTGAAGGACATCCGTCTCGAGAGCACCTGCGAGCATCACATGGCGCCGATCATTGGGCGGGCGCATATCGCCTACTTGCCGGCGGAGCGTGTCGTCGGGCTGTCAAAGCTCGCCCGGCTCGTTGATGTATTCGCCAAGCGCCTGCAGGTGCAGGAAAAGCTCACGGCCCAGATTGCGAGCGCACTGCAAGCATCGCTCAATCCCAAAGGCGTCGCGGTGATGATTGAGGCCGAGCATCACTGCATGTCGACGCGCGGCGTCCACCGCCACGGCGCGGACACCATCACGACGCGCTTCACCGGCGCATTCCAGTCGGAGCCTGCGCTGCAGGACCGGTTCTTGCGGCTCATCCGGCCTTAAACGCGAATCGCCTCCTCAACCTGCCCAAGCCGGTCCTTGCCGAACCAAATCTCGTCGCCGACAAAGAAGGTCGGGATGCCGAAGGCGCCGCGCGCAACCGCGCGTTCAGTGTTCGCGATCAGCGCGGCCTTCGCCTCGGGCTCGTTTGCAGCGGAAAGAAGGCGCTCGGCCGGCAGTCCGGCTACGGCGAGCGTCTCGCCGACGACCGGCGGGTCGTCCATCTTCTTCCCGTCCTCCCACATCGCGGCGAAAAAGGCGCTCATCACTCGGGCGAGGGAGCCATCGCGTTTCGCCGCGACAGCAATGCGCATCATCAACAGCGTATTGACCGGGAAATGCGGGTTCATCTGAAACCGCGTCAATCCGTGGCGCGCGATGAACCGGCGCATCTCCAGCATCTCATAGGCCATCTTGGACGGAATGTTGGCGTTCGCCATCATCGGCGACTGGTTGCCGGTCGCCTTGAAGATGCCGCCGAGAAGGCAGGGAACCGGGTCGAACGCCGCGCCCGTGCGCGCCTCGATTTCGGGGAGGACCTTCCATGCGAGATAGGCGTTCGGGCTACCGAAATCGAAGATGAATTCCGGGCTCACCATTTCTCCTTCCACGGACGAAGATCGAGCTCATGCGTCCAGGCGCTTCGCGGCTGCTTCCAAAGCCACACGTAGTTCGCCGCGATTGCGGCGGGCGATAGGACAGCGTCTTCCGCGCGCAAGGCGCCGATGTCAGGGACAAGGCCGGCGATGAAATCGGTGTCGATCGCGCCGTCTACGATGACATGCGCGACGTGGATGTTCCTTGGCCCCAGTTCGCGCGCCATCGACTGGGCGAGCGCGCGCAGCGCGTGCTTGGCGCCGGCGAACGCTGAAAAACCAGCCGCGCCCCGCACCGCCGCCGTCGCACCGGTGAAAAGAATGGTTCCACGCCCGCGCGGCAGCATGCGCCTCGCCGCCTCTCTCCCCGTAAGGAAGCCAGCGAACGCCGCCATCTCCCAAACCTTTCGATATACTTGGGCGGTCGTTTCTGTCACCTCGAAGCGCACATTCGCGCCGATGTTGAAGACGACGACCTCGAGCGGCGCGACGTCCTTCTCGATTTGATCGAAAAGCGCGATCATCGCGTCTTCATCGCGCGCATCGGCTGGAAAGGCGCGCGCGTCATGGCCGTCAGCGCGGATCGAGGCGGCGAGCGCTTCGAGGTCGCCGGCGTGGCGGGGCCGGCGCGACACGCAGGCGACAAGCCCCTCGCGCGCGAAGGCTCTTGCGATCGCCGCCCCGGTCGCTTCCCCGGCCCCGACGACAAGACAGCAGCGCTTTCCGGCAACACTCATGGGTAAGAGCATCGCGTGCGCGTCATGGCGATGTCCAGCACAATGACCAACCCGCTGTAACGGCCAGTCTTTTTGCGCAGCGACGCCCGACGGGCAGCCCTGCGACTGTGGAAAAAGACTTGCGCCGTCCCCTTTTTATTAGCCCGGGATTTCGTCTCAATTCATCGAATTATCGATGTGTCGCCAGCGTTTCTACGGCGTTCAACAAAAGATGGGGGATTTGATGCCTGTCAACCATGACGGTCGTGCGCCGCTTGGATATTCGCTGAAAATGGCGGCGCTGAAGTCGCCCCTCGAGGAGGCGGCGCTTTATTTCTCGATCGTCATCGCGCCGTGGCTGAAATCCGCGACCAGGCCGCATCATTCGGGTATCGCCTTTGAAAACAAATATCAGCTTGAGGCTGTGAAACGTTTGGCCCGCCCGGGCATGCGCTGCATCGATGTCGGCGCCCATGCCGGATTTTTCCTGCGCGCGTTTGAGAAGTCGGCGCCTGGGATCGCCCATATCGCGGTCGAGCCGGTTCCATGGAAAGCCGCCATGCTGAAGGCGAAGTTCCCGGCGGCCCAGATCTTTCAATGCGCGCTCGGCGCGACGCCCGGCGAGGCGCGCTTTCTCGAGAACCGGTTGCGATCCGGCGCGAGCGCCTTGTCTGCGTTCACCGCGCCTCACCCCGTCGCCAAGGGCGCTGTCGAGTACGCCGTCGATGTGAAGACACTTGACGACATCGCCTTCGACGGCCCGCCCGTCGGGGTGATCAAGATCGACGTCGAGGGCGCGGAGGGCGCCGTCATTCTCGGCGCCGCAAGGATAATTGAGCGTGACAGGCCCGCCATGATGTTCGAGTGCGGCGCGCCGAAAAATGACGGCAAGGGCCCGGCGGATGTTTTCGAATTGTTGAAGAACCGCTTTGGATATCGGCTGACCGCCGTGCGGAATTTCGTATACGGAAAGTCGATGATCGAAGATCGCAGCGCATTTGATTATGTGCGGCAGTTTCCCGCGACGGCGTATAATTTTGTGGCGCTGCCGGGTTAGGCGCCGACCGCCTCGGCGACTGAGGAAAATCCGTCCCGCTTCAGGAGCCGCGGCAGGCCTTCGATGATGTCGGCGACGAGCGCCGGGCCCTTGTAGATGAGCGCGGTGTAAAGCTGCACGAGGCTCGCCCCGGCGCGGATCTTCGCGTAGGCGTCCTCGGCCGAAAAGACGCCGCCGACGCCGAGCAAGGGAACGCGGCCGCCGAGCGCCTTCCGAAACTCGCCGAGAAGCGCGGTCGAGGGTGCGAACAGCGGGCGCCCGGAGAGGCCGCCCCTCTCCCCCCTGTGCTCGCTTTGCAGCGAGGCTGCGCGTGCGATCGTCGTGTTGGAAACGATAAGCGCGTCAATTTTTTCTTCAAGAACGGCGCTCGCGATGTCGGTCTTGTCGGCGTCGGCGAGGTCGGGCGCGACCTTCAGGAACACCGGCGCCTTTACCTTCAGTGCGTCGCGCGCGGCGATGACGCGGCCGAGAAGTTCCGTCAGCGCCGCCTTGTCCTGCAGCGCCCGGAGCCCCGGCGTGTTCGGCGAGGAGACGTTGACCGTGTAGAAATCGACGAGGCCTTCAAGGCCGCGGACGCCTTGCACATAATCTTCGATGCGATCCTTGCTGTCCTTGTTGGCGCCGAGATTGGCGCCGACGATCCCCTTGCGCCGCCGGCCCCGAAGCCGGGCGGCGATGGCGTCGAGCCCGTCATTGTTGAAGCCGTAGCGGTTTATGACCGCCTCATCCTCGACAAGGCGGAAGACGCGCGGCCGATCGTTGCCGGGCTGGGGGAGCGGCGTCACGCCGCCGATTTCGACGAAGCCGAAGCCGAGGCGCAGCATCGCGTCCGGAACCTCGGCGTTCTTGTCGAAGCCGGCGGCAAGGCCGAGCGGATTTTTGAAATCGATCCCGGCGACGCGGATGGAAAGCATGGGATCGGCGCGCACATGGAGATGCGGCGCAAAGGGCGAGGCCATCATCCGGACGGTCGCGCGATGGGCCGTTTCGGGATCGAGGAGCCGCATCGCGCGGGCGCCGAGGGTCGCGGCAAGACGTCCGGTCATGAAGCCGCCCCGCCCCAGGCGAAGGATCCGTCGGCGCGGCGCTCAAGACGCAGGGCCGTCACCGCCCACGCTATCGACAGCGCGCCGTAAAAATGCGGGAACAGCGCGCCGCCGCGCGAGGATTCCCATTTGAGCAAGGGCCCGAGGGGATCGGCGTCGAACCCGATGCAGACGAGATCGTCGCGGCCGGCGAAGTGAAGCCGCGCGGTCTCTAGCGCCTGTTCCTCCGTAGAAAGATGAATGAAGCCGTCGGCGCGATCGACGGCGGCGGGAACGACGAAACCGCCGGCCTTAGAGGCTGCGAAATCCGCCTCGCCCATGATCTTGAAAACAAGCGTCATGGGCGCGGCCTAGCTTGCGGCGCAAGCAAGATCAACGCCGCTTCGCCAGAAACGCCTTTTCCGCTTCGCGCCCTGCGTCGACGGCGGCTTTCAGAGCGCGGGATTTTTCCTGAATCGAAGCCTCAAAGACGGAATCGGTGGGTGCGGCGATCGCGTCATCAAGGCATTGCAGCGCCTGGGCGCGCCAGCGCTCGCGCCCGTCGGCGAGGAGGCGCACCGCGCATTCATGGGCGATGACATTGTCGACAGGATCAAGCGCGCGGGCGCGCACGAGCTCCGCATGGCCTTCTTCGGCGTCAGCACCGTAGAAGAAGCCGCCGCCGCGATTGGCGACTTCTATGCGCCACGCCGCAGAGGCGATCAGGAAGGGCGCGAAATCTGGATCGAGTTCGAGCGCCTTGTCGAACATGCGCCGGCCCCGCGCAGGGAGATTCGACAAAAACGCCCGTGCGGCGCCCATGTTCGACGCCTTGATCAGCATTGCGACGCCGAGGTTGAAATACGCCTCCGCGAACCGGGGATCAGCCGCGATCGCCGCCTCGGCGTGATCCATCGCCTCGTCGCAGCGCTGGCGCGTCGATCTGCGGTCGCGGTCGAAATAGCTGATGGCGTTGAGCGCCTTCGCGGCGAAGGCGAGGTTTTCCGCTCCGCCTGCTTTTTCGGCGGCGACGGCGGCGGCCGCGTAGTCGCCGCGATTATAGGCGGCGAGGGCTTCACCGTCCGGCGCGGCGAGCGCGGGAGCGGCGGCGAGAGCGCAGAGCGCGGCGATCAGCAACCGGAAACACATGGCTGGCGTTCATGCTCGACAGGCAACGCCGATGTAAAGACGCACGCTGGACACACCGGCGCAATCGCCGCTTTAGTCGCGCCCGATGAAATGGGCCCGGATAGCAGGCGGCATCGCCGCCGCGACGGTCAGCGGTCTGTTCGCGGCCGCCGCCGGCCAGCCGGCGGAGATCGCATGGACAATCGCGATCACCGTCCTTTGCGCCGCCTTCTGGATCACCGAGGCGCTCCCGATCCCCGCCACGTCGATCCTTCCCTTCGCGCTCTTTCCGATGGCGGGCGTTCTCGATCATCGCGAGGCGGCCGCGTCCCTGGGCGATCACGTCATCGTCCTTCTCATGGGCGGCTTCATGCTGTCGAAGGGGCTTGAGAAATCGGGCGTCCATGAACGCCTCGCGCTTTACATGATCCGGCTCGTCGGCCCCTCGGGCAAGCGGCTCGTCTGGGGATTCATGATCGCGGCTGCGCTGCTTTCAATGTGGATATCCAACACCTCGACCGTCTTGATGCTGCTGCCGATCGCGCTCGCCATTCTCGCCCGCTCGACCGACCGATCGCTCGACGCGCCTGTCGTGCTCGGCGTCGCCTACGCCGCCTCGATCGGCGGCCTTGGCACGCTGATCGGCACGCCGCCGAACGTAATCTTCGCCGGCATCTATGAACGCACGACCGGGACGGAGTTCGGCTTTGCGCGCTGGATGACCATCGGACTGCCTGTCGTTGCGATCGCAATCCCGCTCGCCGCGCTCTGGCTGACGCGCACCGTCACAGCGCGCGAGAAGGTCGCGATTCCCGATCCCGGCGCATGGCGCATCGCTGAAAGGCGGACGCTTGCGGTCTTCGCGGCGGCGATCTTGCTCTGGGTGACGCGCAGCGAGCCCTTCGGCGGCTGGTCGGGCCTCATCGGCGTCGGCGGCGCCGGGGATTCGACCGTCGCGCTTCTCGCTGTTTCAGCGATGTTTCTCATTCCGGACGGCAAGGGCGAGGCGCTGCTCGACTGGAAGAACGCGTCTGACATCCCATGGGGGATGCTGCTGCTCTTCGCCGGCGGCATCTGCATCGCGGCGGCGTTCGAAAAATCCGGGCTCTCCGCGCTCATCGGAACTTCGCTCGCCGGCGCGGATGCCTTGCCAGCCTTCGTCCTGATGCTGATCATCTGCCTCGCCGTCACTTTCATGAGCGAGCTCACCTCGAACACCGCCGTCGCGACGCTGACGCTGCCTGTTCTCGCCGCGGCGGCCGAGGGGACGGGGCTGCCTGCCGCCGTGCTGATGGTGCCATGCGCGATGGCCGCTTCTTCCGGCTTCATGCTGCCGGTTTCAACCGCGCCGAACGCCATTGCCTACGGCACGGGCCGTGTGACGGTCGCGCGAATGGCGCGCGAGGGCGCAATCCTCAATTTCATGCTTGCGCTCATCATCGCCGGCGTATGTTATCTGTCGCTGCGATGAAACCGGCGGCGGCAGGATTTTTCTATTTTGCAATCGTCTTTGCGGCAGGCTTTGCGCTTGGCGCCGTGCGTGTCGGCATGCTGGCGCCGGCGATCGGCGATGTCGCCGCGACGCTTGCCGAACTGCCGGTCATCCTCGCGGTTTCGTGGGCCGCGTGCCGGTTCGTCCTGCGGCGCCTGAAGGTCGCGCCGAAAACATCGGCAAGGCTGGCCATGGGCGCCGTCGCTTTCACGCTCCTGATCGCGGCGGAAATCGCGCTCGGCCTCCTCCTGATGGACCGCACCATCGAAGCGCAGCTCGCTGCGATGACGGCGCCGTCTGCGCTGATAGGGCTTGGCGGGCAGATCCTTTTTGCGTTCTTTCCCGTGCTCGCGCTCGCTTTGCGCCGAGACGCCTGACGCGTGCGCCGAACCGGCTCGCGGCGACGGCGCTCCGGCCCCATACTACATATGTCGCGCAACGCGACGCGCCGGGACGACGAAGGGCTCACCGTCGATCCTGTCGCAAAACCAAGAAAACGGAGATGAGCCATGCGCCTTCACGTCAGCCTGATCGCAGCCGCCCTCGCCGCCACGGCGCCCGCCCTCGCCGCTGAGGCGAAGGACGCCGTCAAATTCCGCTTCGAGCGGTCTGCGCTTTCAACCGAGGCCGGCGCGCGCGAGGTCTACGCCGCCATGCGCGCCCACGCCGAGACCAAATGCGATCCGCACGGAAACAAGGTAGCCAGGGCGATAGACGCCTGCGCCGACGATCTTGTCGGACAATGGGTGGCGGCGGCGGGAGACAAACGCCTCAGCGCGCTGCACGAAGCCGCATCGTAGGAGTCAGACGGCGTCGAGCGTCATATGCCGCGCCCGCGCGGCATGTTCGATCGCGGCGGCGCCGTCGTCGCTGATCTTCAGGGTGGTTCGGATAAGCTCGAGGACGCGGATCTCGGTCATCGCGAGCCCGCCATCCGCAGTCACGACATCGACGACGGCGGCGTAGGCCGTTTCCGCGAGATGGGCGGGGATCGCCGCCGACGCCGAAGCAAGCACCTTGTGGAGCCCGCCGTCGGACGACATCAGCCGTCCGCAGGCTTCCGCCGTGTCAACGAGTTTTTCCTCATCGGCGTCGTCGAAGAGCGAAAAAGACCGCACGACGCGACCGATCGAGCGCAGTTCCTCCTCCGACATCCGCCCGTCGGAGGCGGACGCGGTCACCATCAGATAGATGATCGCTTCCTGGGGGGTGAGGCGCGGGGCGTGATCGGCGGACATGGCGGCTCCGATGGTTCGCCGCTCCCTTACGCCAAATCCGCCGCCGGTGAAAAGCGCGCCAATAGTCGCTGGCCGATTTTGGAATTCCGCGCTTGCACGCTAAGAGCGCCCTGAAGCCACGCGCCAGCCTGCCCATGACCGCCCGAGCCTTCACGCCAACCGACATTGCGAACGCCAAATCCTGGCCTTTCGAGGAGGCCAGGAAGCTTGATGAGCGCCTGACGCGCATGAAGCATGACGGGGTCGTCCTCTTCGAGACGGGATATGGCCCCTCGGGTCCGCCTCATATCGGCACCTTCGGCGAGGTCGCGCGCACGACCATGGTGCGGCGCGCCTTCGAGCTGATGACAGGCCGGAAGACGCGCCTCGTCTCGTTCTCCGACGACATGGACGGCATGAGGAAAGTGCCGCCGCATTTGCCGAACCAGGACCTGCTCTCGCAATACCTGCAAAAGCCGCTGACGAGCGTCCCGGACCCTTGGGGCAGTCATGAAAGCTTCGCGCATCACAACAACGCCAGGCTGCGCGCTTTCCTCGACCAGTTCGGATTTGACTATGAATTCGTTTCGGCGACCGAGCAGTACAGGTCGGGGAAGTTCGATGGAACGCTCATTCGCATTCTCGAACGCTATGACGCGATCATGGAGATCATGCTTCCCTCGCTCGGCGACGAGCGGAAGGAGACTTATTCGCCGATCCTGCCGATCTCGCCGAAGACAGGCCGCGTCCTCTATGTGCCGCTCATCGAGCGCAACGCCGCGACGGGCGAGATCGTGTTTGAGGATGAAGACGGCGAGCGCATCAAGATGTCCGTCACCGGCGGGCGCGCGAAGCTTCAATGGAAGGCTGACTGGGCGGGCCGCTGGTTTGCGCTCGGCGTGGACTATGAAATGGCGGGCGAGGACCTCACCGAATCCGTGCGCCTGTCGAACCGGATCGTGAAAGCGCTCGGCGGCGAGCCTCCCGCGGGTTTTAACTACCAGCTTTTCGTCGACGAAACCGGCAAGAAGATCTCTAAGACGAAAGGCAACGGCATCTCGATCGAGGAGTGGCTCACCTACGCTAGCCCCGAAAGCCTGTCGCTGTTCATGTTCCAGAACCCGAAGGCGGCGAAGAAGCTCTATTTCGACATCATTCCGAAGACGCTCGACGAGTACTGGATGAATGTCGAGAAATACCCGGCGCAGGAAGGGGCCAAAGCGCTCGACAATCCGGTCTGGCACATTCATGGCGGCGAGCCGCCGGCGCGCCCCTCGCCCGTTTCCTTCGCGATGCTGATCTCGCTCGTCTCCGCCGTCGGCGGCGACGTCGAGGTGCTGAAAGGCTTCATCCGAAAATACCGCCCGGCCGCGAGCGCCGACGAACTCGCCGCGGCGGACAGTCTCACCATCTACGCCGCGCGCTATTTCGAACGCTTCATCGCGCCCACTCGCGTCTTTCGCGCGCCGACGGCGCAGGAGCGCGCCGCGCTCGCGATGCTGGCTGCGAAACTGCGCGAGATCGGCGATGGTGCGGAGGAGGAAGCCTACCAGACCGCGACTTTCGACGCCGGCAAAGCAAACGGCTACGAGAAGAACCTCCGCGACTGGTTCGGCGCCATTTACGAAGTCGTCTTCGGCGCCAAGGAAGGCCCGCGCATGGGCCCATTCGCGAAGATATACGGGGCGACCGCGACGGCGCGCCTCATCACAGACGCGCTCGCGCGCGACGGCTGAATAGGAAATTTGAGGCCGAGGCCGCCATTCACCTGATGCTATTCACTTGCGGTTAACCGCAAACCCGCGACCATCGCCGCCAATGTGAGGGGCCATTGATGACCGCGCCGGCGCTCGTACTTGACAATGTCGTCAAGCGTTTCGGCGATTTCGTCGCCGTCGACGGCCTGAGCTTCGCCGCGAACCGCGGCGAGATTCTGGGCTTTCTAGGACCCAACGGCGCAGGGAAGACGACGACGCTGCGGATGATCCTTGAGATCGCGGCGCCAACCTCCGGCCGCATCGAGGTTCTAGGCAGCCCGTCGGCGATCGCCGTCCGTCATCGCATCGGCTATCTGCCGGAAGAGCGCGGCCTCTACAGGAAGATGCGCGCGGCCGACACCATCGCTTATTTCGCGAGCCTTCGGGGCGTGCCCGCGAAGGAAGCGAAGGCCCGCGCGCATGACCTGTTGGCGCGCTTCGGGCTTGGCTCATTCGCTCGAGCGAAGAACGAAGCGCTGTCGAAAGGCATGGCGCAGAAGGTTCAGCTTCTGTCGACCATCGCCCACGACCCCGAGCTCCTCATCCTTGACGAGCCCTTTTCCGGCCTCGATCCGATCAACCAGGCGACGCTGGAGGAGCTGATCCGAACCCTGAAGGCGCAAGGCAAGACAATCATCTTTTCGACGCATACGATGCAGCATGCCGAACGCCTGTGCGACCGCTTCCTCATTCTCGCGCACGGGCGCAAGCAGTTCGAAGGAACGCTTGAGGAGGCGCGGCGGCTCTTCCCGCCGAAACTCATCATTCGCACCGCCGACGACGTGTCGGCGCTCGCCCGCGCGCCCGGCGTCATCGCCGTCACGCCCGGCGCGGACGCCGGCGCAGCAAGGGACTATGCGATCGAACTCACTCCGGGCGCGGATCCGTCCGCCGTGCTCGCCGCCGCGTTCGAAGCGGGCGTGCGCATGACACGGTTCGAACATGCGGGCGCGTCGCTTCACGACATCTTCGTCGCGCTTGCGGGCGAGGACGCCGCTGAAAAGGCGGACGCCGCATGAGGCCGGTCTTTCTCATCGCCTGGCGCGAATACAAGCAATATGTGCTGTCACGCGGTTTCCTGATGTTCCTCGTCATGTTTCCGCTGATCGTATTCTTGGGCGCCGGCGCGATCGGCTTCATCGAGTCCTCAAGGCCCACCCGCGCCTTCGTCGTGATCGACGGGGCTGGCGGCTATGCCGAGGCGATCGACCAGGAAATCGAACGCCAGCAGCGGCGCGCTGCTCTGAGCGCCTGGGACTTGTGGGTCGTTACGGCGCTCGATCCCGCAAAGTTGAAGCCGGACGATCTGCCGGCGCCGTTTGCGCCGGATGCGGTCACCTTCGCGCGCATCGAAGCGTTCGAGAACGCCGGCGGCGTCGAGGCGGGCCTTGAGATCGTGCGTTCGTCGCTGCGCGCGGGCATTCCCCTTTTCCGGGCGCCGAAAGGACAGTTCGAACGCCTTGAAACCGGCGGCGTCGTCGATGCCGGCCTTTCGACCGCCGATGCGCTGGAAGTCTTGCGGCCGTTCCTTCTCGGCGAACGCAAATGGCCGGACGGTTCCGAGCTTTTCGCCGCCGTGATCATTCCTTCCGATTACACTGGCGGGCCTGACGGCGCGCCAGCGCAATACTGGTCGAAAAACCTGACCGACCCGGGGCTTGAATTCGCCGCCGGGCGCGCTCTGACGGCGACCGCGCGCAGGAAGTTCGCCGCCGGCGTCGGCCTCGACGGCGCCGCGCTCGACGCGCTCGCCGATGTCGATGCGCCCGTCGAGGCGTTCGATCCCGCAAAGGCCGGCGACACCGTCCTCAAGGACGCCGACCGCCTGAGGACCGCGTTCATTCCCGCCGCGCTCACCTACATGCTGCTGGTCGTCGTGTTCGGCGTCGGCAATCTTCTCCTGACCAACACGATCGAGGAGCGATCGAACAAGATCGTCGAAATCCTCCTTTCCTCAGTCACCGCGAACCAGCTGATGCTTGGAAAGCTCGTCGGCATCGCCGCAGTCGGGCTCACCATGCCGGCGATCTTCCTTCTGACCGGCGGCCTTTTCGCCGTCGGCGGGGGCGATCAGGGGTCGGCGGCGCGCGAGGCGCTTGCAGCGCTTTTCAGCGGCCACTTCCTCGCCATCTACCTTTTCTACTTCTTCTGCGCCTACGCGATCTTCGCGATGATCTTCCTGGCGATCGGCGCAATGTCGAACTCGCTGCAGGACGCGCAGAGCTATATGGGGCCGGTGATGATCCTCGTCTTCGCGCCGCTGCCCTTCATGCCGATGGTGTTCCAGAGCCCCAACGGGCTCGTCGCGACGATCCTGACCTGGATCCCGATATACACGCCCTATGCGGTGATGATGCGCGCCGCCGCCGATCCGCCGATATGGGAAATCATCGGCGCGACGTGCCTTATGCTCGCCTTCGCGATCTTCCTTGCCCGGATCATGGGGCGGGTGTTCCGCTCGGCGATCCTGAGATCAGCGCCGCCGAAAGCGAAAGACCTGGTGCGGCTGGCGAGCGGCGAGTAGCGAAGGAGTCAGCGACCGGCGCCGCTGTCTGTTCTCTATTGGCTAATCGCCATTCGCCTTATCAGGCGCATAGACAAAGGTCCGGTCGCAATAGAGGCACTCCGCCTCGCCGTCCTCGAGCGAATACCAGACCTTCGGGTGGCCGAGGGCTCCCCCGCCGCCGTCACAGGCGACGCGGCGCTCCTTGACGTAAATGGTTTCCGGCGGCGGCGCGGCTTTGTCGGCAGCCATGGATCAAGGCCTTTTGAAGACGCCGCTTCATTCTTTCCTTTGCGCGCGCCGTCAAGCCTCGCGCGCGCGGGCGCGCCCGTGCTAGCTAGCGCGGCCGCCAGCGCGACCCCTTTCCCGCATGACCGCCGCCATCTCCGCCCGAGGCCTCAGGAAGACCTACGCAGCCACGAAGAAGGCGCCCGCGAAAGAGGCGCTGAAGGGGATCGACCTTGAAATCCCGCAAGGGTCGATCTTCGGCCTGCTCGGCCCGAATGGCGCAGGGAAGTCGACCTTCATCAACATTCTCGCCGGGCTTGTCCGAAAGACCGGCGGTGAGGTTTCCGTCTGGGGATTCGACATCGACCGGAATCCGCGGCAGGCGCGCGCTTCGATCGGCGTCGTGCCGCAGGAAATCAACATGGACGTCTTCTTCACCCCGAAGGAGGCGCTCGAAATCCAGGCGGGCCTTTACGGCGTGCCGGCGAAGAGCCGCCGCACGATGGAGATCCTGAAAGCGCTCGGTCTTGACGACAAGGCGGACGCCTATGTGCGGATGCTGTCAGGCGGGATGAAACGCCGCCTTCTTGTCGCAAAGGCGATGGTGCACGCCCCGCCTATTCTCGTTCTCGACGAGCCGACCGCCGGCGTCGACATCGAGCTTCGAAAGCAGCTCTGGGACTATGTGCTGCGGCTTCACCACGAAGGCGTGACGATCGTGCTGACGACGCATTATCTCGAAGAGGCGCAGGAGCTTTGCGACACCATCGCCATCATCCATCAAGGCGCCGTCGTCGCCTGCGAGCCGACGGAGAAGCTCGTCGCGTCACTCGACTCGAAGACGCTTCTGGTCACGCCCGCGACGCCGATAGCGACCGCGCCGGCGCTTCATCCTTATGCGGCCGAATTGCGCAGAGACGGGCGCCTTGCGGTTCCCTACCAGCCGTCGAAGGGCGAAGTGGGGGCGATCCTCGAGCGCCTCGCCGCCGCCGGCGTCTCGGTGAAGGACCTGACGACCGTCGAAGCGGATCTGGAGGACGTTTTCCTGGAGCTCACTTACAACCGCGACCGTCAGCGCGCGTGACGCGGGCGACCGCCGTCAATTCGCGAGATCATGGCATCTCTGCGCGAGATTTCTCACCGTAGCGCGACAATTCGCTGCTTCGCTTCGCAGCCAGTTCTCACACTGGTCGTTTTTCCTTTCAAAGAGCTGCTGACGATACCAGCGCACCTGAGTGTCGCATTTGTCCGGATCGTAAGCCCTGAGACAGGCGCTTTGACGATAGTATCGTTCGCGCATGCCGGGAACGCTGTCGCCGCCGAGGCCGCCGCAACTGCCGAAATCGTACGCGCCCGGCGACACCCATTCCATCCCCTGCGCCGCCGCGCTTGATCCGGCGGCGGCGGCGCCCGCCAAAACGGCCGACACAGTCAGGATTGCTTTTCCAATTCCCATCGAGAACCCTCCGAAGGTCGCTTTCACCTGCGAGCGACCTTACCCGTTCAGCGACGGCGCGCAGTGACGTTGGGCACGGTCAGCGTTCGGCGAGCGGAATCCAGCGCCGGCCCGCCGTCAAGTCAAAGGCGGCGTGCTCGCGCAGCGCCTTTGTGACCTCGACCGGGTCGCCGTCGAGCGCGGCGGAGGGAATCGCGGGTCCGAACCGGATGTCGAAGCGCTTACCCTTCTTGTTGAGGAGCTCGTTGAAGAGGGTGATGTCGCGCAGCTCGGTGTTCACCTTCCAAAACCAGTAATAGAGCCAGGAATTGCGGGCGCTAATGTGCACCGGCACGACCGCGCAGTCATATTTCCGCGCGAAAATCGCCACTGACGTCATCCACTCCCGCTCGATAAGCTGTTTGTCATCGCCCCTCATTGCGAGGCGTCCCGAAGGGAAAAGGACGACGCACCGCTCGGCTTCAAACGCGCGTTTCGTTTCAATGAGCGTTTCACGGGACCGCTGGCGCGTGCGCTTCTCCGCGACCCATTCGACGGGGATGAGGATGTCCGAAAACCCGGGCGACACGCGGATGGCGTCGCGGTTTGCGAAGAAGCAGAGGTCCTGGCGCACGCGTGACAGGACGTCGTGCATGGCTATGCCGTCGGCGATGCCGGTCGGATGGACGCTGGCGACTATGACGCGGCCCGACCGCGGCACGTGCTCGAGGCCTGACGCAACAACATTGAGTGAGAGCAGCGCGCTCACATGCGCCATCGCATCGGCGCCTGAAAGGCCTGCGATGCGATCGGCCATGCGGCGCGCCTCGGGCTCCTTCAACAGCGGATAGAGCACGGCGCGGTAGAGCGGCCAGAAGCGCGACCGGACGAGGGTCTTGCAGCGCTCCTCAATCAGGATGTCGACAATGTGCTTGCCCGCCGCCATCGCCGCAATGTCAGACGGATCCCTGATGACCGCTTCGCTCATGCCGCCCCGTGCAAATCAGGGGCGACACCATGGCTCAAGCCGGGGCGGGCGGACAATCGGGCGCAAAAAAGCCCGCGTCGGACGCCCGGCGCGGGTTTTTAGAGGCGCGGCGACGTTATCGGGCCTTGAGCTGGAACCAGGCGCCGGCCGCAGCCTGCCCGGTCGCCTCGCCGCGTCGCTCGTCGGGCGCGTTGTCGGCGCCACCAGCAACGCCGGCGGCGTGGCGCAGCGCGTCGAGCCGGGTCTTGAAGCGATAATCTGCGCCGATGTGCTTGTCGGCGTCGAGCGCCGCCAGAGTTTTCGCGACCTTTTCGTTGACGCCGGTGACGTAAACCTTGCGGCCAGCCGTCTTGGCGTCGGATGCGATGGTGTCGACCGCCATCGCCGCCGATAGATCCAGCGTCGGGACACGGCTGAAATCGAGGATTATTGACGCCATGCCGTCTTTCGCCTTTTCGCGGACGTGGTGGCCGAGGTCGGCCGCCGCGCCGAAGCTCAGCGGACCTCCGGCGAAGTCGAACAGCGCAATCCGGCCGTTGGCGAGATCGAGAAGGCGGCGTTCCTCCGGATCGTCACCGACGGCCTGCCCCTCGTTCAGCGCCTGCACCTGGATGTCGGCGATCTGCTTGACGAATGCGAGCGCCGCGAGCACGACGCCGACGCCGACCGCGGTGATGAGATCGACGAACACCGTCAGCACCAGGACGAGCGCCATCAGAAGAAGGTCCCAGCGCGGGCCCTTGTGCGCGCGCCTCAGATACGCCCAGTCGATGATGTCGTAACCGACCTTGACCAGGATGCCCGCCAAAACGGCGTGCGGGATCTGTCCGGCGAGGGGCGAGAACACGAGAACGATCGCGAGGAGCACCAGCGAATGCACCATCCCGGAGATGCGCGTCGAGGCGCCCGAGCGGATATTGATGACCGTCCGCATCGTGGCTCCGGCGCCGGGGATCGCCCCAAAGAGCCCGGCGATGGCGTTGCCGACGCCCTGGCCGAATAGTTCGACATTCGACTTGTGGCGGGTCGCAGTCATGTTGTCCGCGACCAGCGACGTCAAAAGGCTGTCAATTGACCCGAGCAGCGCGAGGATCACGGCGGCTTCAAGCACGACAGCGAAGGTGTCGGTGGTGAAGCTTGGCAGGATAAAGGACGGAATCCCCGTCGGAATGGCGCCAAGGAGCGGCGCGCCCTTCAGGAACAGGCTGGCGACGGTGCCAATGATGAGGGCGGCGAGCGAAGCCGGAACGATCTTGCCCCATGGCTTCGGCCAGACGAACACGATGCCGAGGGCGAGGGCGCCGAGGGCGAGCGCCGGGAGAACGGGATCCATCACTGCGCCCGGGATCGCCGACAGCGCCGGGATCGTTCCCGATCCTTCAGGCTCGTGCCCGAAAAGCCGCGAGATCTGCAGCGCTATGATTATTACGCCGATGCCGCTCATGAATCCCGAAACAACCGGGTACGGAACAAGCTTGATGTACTCGCCGAGCCGCAGCACCCCCATCAGGATCTGGATGAGGCCGCCGAGGAAGACTGCGGCGAATACGAGCGCCGGATCGCCGTTGAGCGCCGCGAACAGGCCTGCGAAAACGACGACCATTGGTCCCGTCGGCCCTGACACGAGCGTCGGCGTGCCGCCGAGCAATGCCGCGAAGAAGCCGAGCAGGATCGCGCCCCAGAGGCCCGCGATCGGGCCCGCGCCGGAGGCTTCGCCGAATGCGAGCGCGAGGGGCAGGGCGACGACGCCGGTCGTCACCCCGGCGAGAAGGTCGCCTCGCAGATTGCTGAAATCGAACCACCCCTTGAGGAGCGGAGTCTTGCCGGGGGCGGCGGAGGAGGCGCTTGTCATCAGAAACTCCCTGATCCAGGCTTGTTACTGCGCGAGCACGCCGTGATGGGCGTGGAGCGCCGCGCCCACGCTTTGCGGATAGCGCTGCGCGACTGGGACGAACGCATTCGCCTTCTCGTCATAGGCGAGAACCTCGCCCGATCGGATGTCATACACCCAACCATGGATCTCGGTTTCGCCGGACGCCAGCTGAACCGCGACATAGGGGTGCGTTTTGAGGTGCGCGATCTGCAAGAGCACGTTCTCGCGGGTCAGCATGTCGAGCTTGTCCTTGTCAGTGAGGCTCGCGCCCTTGCGCTTCGTGACGAGCGCGGCCGCGCGGGCGTAGCCGAGCCATTCCTTGACATGCGGAAAATCGTCGAGGCCTTCCGGATTCATGGCGCCCTTCATGGCGCCGCATTCCGAATGGCCGCAGATGACGATATGCGGCACCCTGAGCGCGCCCACGGCGAATTCGATCGAGGCCGTCATGGCGCCGGTGTATTGCGAGTGCGGCGGCACGATGTTGCCCGCGTTGCGCAGGATGAACAGCTCTCCCGGCGCGGTCTGCGTGATGAGGTTTGGGTCGATGCGGCTGTCCGCGCAGGTGATGAAAAGCGCTTCGGGAGACTGGCCTTCCGCCAGCTTCTCGAAGAGGTCGCGGCGATCGAGATAGGCTTCCTGCTGGAATTTGACGACGCCGGCGGCGATCTTATCCATGGCTTTCTCCTTTTTGGGGTCGGGGGGCGGGCTCTGATCCGTTCGAAGGCTGATTATCCCGCCAGAGGTTCGCCGCAGCGTCGAGCGCCAGGCGGTCGGCCATTTCGGCGGCGACGCGCGCCTGCACGAAGCGCGCGCCGTCGAGCAGCCACGCGGCGAGCGCGCGATCAACGAGGCCATATTGGTGATGGCGCCCGTCACGGCGCTCGGCGACGATGCGGTGGGCCTTCAACAGCGCGAGATGTTGCGAGGCGCGAGCCGGCGGAATGGCGAGGCGCTCGGAAATCTCCGTCACATCGAGGCCGCCATTGCGCAATTCCTCGATCATCCGGACCCGGTCGGGGTGCGCGGTGACCTTCAGGAACTCTGCGAGCTCGCGGGCGAGGATGGCGCGCTGGGGCATGAGTTCCTCAGATCCATTTCATTGCGAATATGCATAGTTTCATTATTTTGAATATTTGAGGTCGGCGATTGCATCTGGCAAGGGCGCCGGGACCGATTTTCAGATTGTTCCGCTAAAGAAACGACCCCTCTCCCCTCTTTCGCCTGGGGGTCAAGCAGCCGCGCGCTGCCGTTGCGAGAGGTCGGCGCAGCCGGCGCGGGCGAGCGCCAAAAGCGCCAGGAATTGCTCGTCCGAGAAGGGGGCGCCTTCGGCCGTCCCCTGCACCTCGACCAGCCCGCCCTTGCCGGTAATGACGAAATTGGCGTCAGTCCCGGCCTTCGAATCCTCGGCATAGTCGAGGTCGAGCGCCGGCGAGCCGTTGACGATCCCGCAGGAAACCGCCGCGACGGAATCAAGGAGCGGGCTTGTCTTGATGACGCCGTTCGCAGTCGCCCATTTGAAGCAATGGGAGAGCGCAACCCACGCGCCTGTCACCGCCGCTGTGCGGGTGCCGCCATCGGCCTGCAACACGTCGCAATCGATGAGAATCTGCCGCTCGCCAAGCGCCTTGAGATCGACGACCGCCCGCAGCGCGCGCCCGATCAGGCGCTGGATTTCCTGCGTGCGGCCCGACTGGCCCCCCTTGGCTTCTCGCTTCATCCTTTCGTGGGTGGAGCGCGGCAGCATCCCGTATTCAGCCGTCACCCAGCCGCGCCCCTGGCCGCGGAGCCAGGGCGGCGTCATCTCATCCCATGAGGCCGTGCACAGCACGTGGGTGTCGCCGAATTTGACGAGGCAGGATCCTTCGGCGTGCTTGGCGACGCCGGGTTCGAGCGTGACCGCGCGCATTTCATTAAAGATCCGGCCGGAGGGACGCATCGGAAGGCTCCTGTTTCGACGGCTGACGGCCTAGCGCCGGCCCGGGACGAAGTCCAAGCCAATCGGCGGACTTCCTTGCAATCGCGCCGGCGCGCGTTAACCTTCCCTTTGGGGATGGGGGGCGAAGGCGATGACCCCGGCACGGGCGATTCTGGCGGCGGTTCTGGCGGCGGTTATGGTGCTCGCCGGGGCGATGATCATCGCGCGTACGGGCGGACGCGAGGCCGCGGACCTCGTCGACATTCTGCTCACTGGCCCGGGTGGCGGGCTTGTTTGCTTCCTCGCCGCTATCGGGGCGATCCTGTTCGGCGCGCTCGGCGTGCTGATGGCCTTTCTTGCCTTCATTTTCCGCGAAGAGGATGACGACCGGCAAATCCGCAGGCGCGGATTTCCGAAGGGATTGCCGATCCTTCTGATCGTTCTCGGTCTTGCGCTCGTCTGGTTTGCGCTGCGCTGCGCGCCAACAACCGCATTCGAGGCGCCGGTCGCCGTCGCCGTTGAACCCGACGCTCCGCCTGCGGAAGAAGCGGGCGATGTCGATGCTGCGCTCGTAGAGGACAAGCCAGTTGCGCCGCCCGCCCTCGCATTCGCCGAAACAGCCTTCGACTGGCCCTTCAAGGACCCCCTAATCCGGGACGGCAGGGCCGTATGGCTGACGCGCGATCGCCCGTTTGCGGACGATGGGGCGGCCGCGCTCTTGTGCGGCAAGGCGTGGGTCGGCGTCACCGGATCGGCTTCGGAGGAGGGGCCGGCCGATCGAAACGCCGAGCGCGCCAGGCTGCGCGCCGCCGCGGCCGCCGACGCGGCGCGCCTTTGGCTGCGGCGTCATCCTGGATGCGGCGAGACCCCGGTCTTCGGCATCGATCTTGGCCAGCATGCTCCGGTTGGCGGCGACGACGCCGGCGCGACGACCGCCAACCAGCGCCGGGTGCTGGTTATCGCGCGCAATCGCGCCGAGGGCGAGACTTTGACGCTCGCCGCCGCCCGGGCCGAGCTCGCCGCCGCGCTCGCCGATCCGGGGTCGCGCGCCATGCTTCTGGCCGGGCGGCGCTATCCTGCCGAACCGGCGATCCTGGCGCCCTGAAATTGAACGGGCGCATTGGCGAAGCACGCCGACCGACCCTATTTAAAGGCCCATGAGCGTTCTTTCCGACCTCGACGCGCGCTCGCGCGAAATCTTCCGGCAGATCGTCGAATCCTATCTTGAGACCGGCGAGCCGGTCGGTTCGCGCACCCTTTCGCAGGACCGGCGGATCGCGGTCTCTCCGGCGACGATCCGTAATGTGATGGCGGACCTCACCGATCTCGGCCTGCTTCATGCGCCGCATATTTCGGCCGGTCGCCTGCCGACAGAAATAGGCCTCAGGCTTTTCGTCGACAGCCTCTTGCAGCTCGGCGATCTTTCAGACGAGGAGCGACGCGCGCTCGACGTCGCGGGCGAGGAGGAAAACGCCGGCACCGTTCTTGAACAGGCGGCCGCCAAACTCTCGGGCCTTACCCGCACCGCAAGCCTCGTCGTCGCGCCGAAAATCGAAGCGCCGCTGCGCCATATCGAGTTCGTCGCGACAAATCCGGGTGAAGCGCTCGCCGTCCTGGTTTTCGAAGACGGTCGCGTCGAGAACCGGGTGATGAAAACACCGCCCGGCCTCACCGTATCGGGCGTCACGTCCGCGGGGAATTATCTCGCCGCGCGCCTCAAGGGCCGCACCATCAGCGAGGCGCGCGAAGCGATCCTTAAGGAGATCGACGCCAACAAGGCTGCGCTCGACGAATTGACCGCGCGGCTCGTCGCAGACGGCGTCGCAGAAATTTCAAGCGCCGAGCGAACCTCGCTCATCGTGCGGGGGCGTGGGCGCCTGCTCGATGACGGCGTCGGCGCCGATCTCGAGCGCGTGCGCATGCTGTTCGACGACCTCGAGCGCAAGCGCGACGTGATCGAGGTGCTGAACGCCGCACGCGACGCCGCGGGCGTCAAGATCTTCATAGGCTCGGAGAACCGCCTCTTCTCGCTGTCGGGCTCTTCCGTCGTCGTCGCGCCTTACCGCGACGGCGGGAATAATATCGTCGGCGTGCTTGGCGTCATCGGCCCGACGCGGCTCAACTACGCCCGCGTCATTCCGATCGTCGACTATGCCGCCGAGGTCGTCTCCCGGCGGTTGAAATAGGCGCTCTTGCGCCGTACATCGCGGTCCATGAAACCGACCGAAGACTACGATCCGAACGACGGCCAGGCGACCGCCGGAGCCGAGCGCGTCGCAGACGCCGACGCGGCGAAGATCGCGGCGCTCGAGGATGAGGTCGCGGCGCTCAACGACCGCATACTCCGCCTCGCGGCCGAGCTGGAAAACACCCGCCGGCGCGGCGAGCGCGAAAAGCAGGACGCGAGCCGCTATGCGATTGCGTCGTTCGCGCGCGACCTCGTCGCGGTCGCCGACACCTTCGACCGCGCGCTCCAGAGCCTGCCGCCCGAGGGCGCCGAGGCGAGCCAGGAGACGCTATCCGGCTTCGCCGCCGGCGTGCGAATGACCGAACGCGCGCTCGTCGCCGCGCTCGAGCGCCACGGGGTCAGAAAGATCGACCCCAAGGGCGAGAAATTCGACCCCAACCTTCACCAGGCGGTCGCGCAGGCGCCGGCGCCCGGGGTTCCCGCCGGCCATGTCGCCGAAACGGCGCAGACGGGATTCATCATCGGCGATCGCGTGCTGCGCGCAGCGATGGTCATCGTGTCGACAGGCGAACCGGCCGCCGCCGGCGGCGCCCATGTCGACACGACGGCCTGAGGCGATACTGGGCCGGATCTCCATCGCGCCGGATGGTCAGCAAGAGAACGCCGTCGCCTTGTTGCGCCCTGTCCCATGCTGCGCGAGTAGAGGCGACTGTATCGAGGACCTCGGGGCGGTCCTCATCAAGGTGAGTATTCGAAAAAATATTCGCGCCCGTTCACCGGGCGGCGCTTGCAATTTAGGTCGCCGCCAACACCCTGACTAAAAACACCCGGGCGGCTTGGAGCCGCCCGGGTGCGTCAGGTCAATGGTCAGCAGCGATCAGCGGGCTTGTGTGGAGCCGAAGCTGATAGCGCTCTCAACGTCCTCAATACCGGTGAACCCCTCATTCGGATTGAACTCGTCGCGCACGAACTGGACATTCGTGTCGTCGGCGCTGCCGAAGACGCCGTCAGGGCCGAGGCCAAGGATGGTGAAGTTCAGGTTACCCCCCTGGTCCATGATATTGGGAACGGCATTGAACTGATCAGTGTGCCAGCTGCCGAGATAGTGCCCGGCTTCGTGCGCGGTGATCTCGCCCACGCCGACCCCGATGAGGTCGATGATGCTCACGCCGGGCGCACGCGGAATGTTGTTCAGATTGGCCGAACTCGCGAGCCGGCCGCTCAGAACGTCCAGCAGCGTGACCGCCGTCTCCTCCGTGGCGTAGTTGCCGACGTCGATGGACTGCGCGATGCCGATCGTGTTGATGCCGAGCTCGGGGATGGTGCCTCCCACGATGACCCGGCTGACATTCGGCTGGCCGAACGGATCTGCGTGGTCGCGGCTGTTGAGGAGGCGAATCTTGAACTTCGGATTCGGCCCGGCCTGGAGGTCGCTGATAAGGCTTTCTTCGATGACCGCCATGATCGCATCAATGACTGCGTCCTCGTCCGCCGCCGTCAGGCCCCAGTTCGGCAGAAAAGCCGATAACGGCGAGAGGGTCCTGATGGAGGACGGGCCGCCGAAGACCGGACCCCGATTAAAGGTGGCGCCGTCGAAGTCGATGAAGACAGTCTGGACCGCGCCGCTATCGCTCTCGCGCAGCTCCGGAAGGAAACTCGCGATGTCGAGCGTGTAGGGACCCGACTGGCTTGAGCGGACGTTCAGCGTGAACAGGCCTGTGCGATCTACCACGTGACCGACGCTGGCGAGGCCGGCGGGAAGCGGCGTGCCCGTAGGGAAGAAACCGTTCGCGTCCTGCTGCGAGCCCTGCCGGAGGATGCCGGATTTGTCGACAAGCGAAAGCGCGGCCGGGGTCCCGTTGACAGCGGCGCCGACGACATCGCCCTTGTTCGGCGTGAACGCCACGGCGACCTCATCGAAGTAGTCGACGCCGATCGTAGCCGTATAGACGCCTTCGTTCGGTCTCCCGAAAGATATCGTATCGACCCCGTTGCCGGAGGAACTGTTGAACGGGTCGTTGAGAACTGGATTCCCGAAAGTCCCGATCGACACGAAATAGTCGCCGTCAGCGGAGGCGGCGAAGGAGACCAAGCTGTCGAAGGTGCCGCCGCTATCGTCGTTAAAGGCGACGATGGTTCCGTCAGCCGTATAGACGGCGACGGTCGGGTCAAGCGGCCCAAAGGGAAGAGGCGTGTCCAGATCGACGCTGATTGTCGCTCCTGCGCGCACATTCCGGATGGCGTAGAAATCGAAATCGCCCGAGCGGGTGCCCGCAAATCCGAACGGGCCGTCGCCAATCCGGCTATTGACGACGATCGCGTTGCCTGCGGTCAGCGACGTTTCGCTCGCCAGGAGGATCGAACCATCATCCTCGGCCTTGGGATCGAAGGCGCGCGGCGCCGGAAGCTCAAACGTCCCGGAGATCTGCACCGTGTTGACCTGCGACGGGCCGGTTCCGAATTGCTGGAGCAAGAGCGTGCCGCCATTGATGCCGGTTCGCTGCAGCTTCGCAGGACGGTTATTGGCGGCGCTTGCGACGCCAGCCTGGAAGCGCTTTGCCTCCCAGTATTTCCAGTCGACATAGGTTTCCGAAAGCCGCAGGCTGGTCCACGGGTTTGGCGTCGTCGGCGCGACGTTCTGGATTTCGCTGGGCGGCGTCTTGGCGCCCTGATATTGCTGGATGATGAAGTCTCGGTCCAAGTTCTGCGCGAAGGCGCTAGAGCCAGACATTAGAATGGCAAGCAACGCGAGGCGCATCGTTCGGCCCGCTGACTGGGTCGGCATATAAGGTTTCTCTCAGGTTGGAATTGCAGCGGAATAGCTGCAGTCCCAAACCTTGTCGGTGTCATCCGACATTGTCAACCAAACCCGGGCTGAGCTGTTTTTGTTATCCCAATAAGATGTTTTCACACTCCCCTCTGCAACCGCGAGCTTTGATCGGCTGATCACCATGCAGAATAGGGATCAGCATGGAGCGGCGCGCGCGATAGCGTGCGCGGTCTTGCGGGAAAACGACGCGGCAAACAGATGGCTGGACCAGGATTCGCGATCCTGAAATCGCGCAGCGCGCCCTAATCTTCAAGCCTTAGTCTGAACTTCTGCGATTGCTGCAGCACTATCGCAGCGCCCCACGGACGCGGCAGCGCGCGCATCAGCCAGACGACGAATTTGTTCCAGAGGCCGGGCACGAACACCACATGGCCGCGGTCGACCGCATCGAGTGCGCCGTCGGCCACCGGACGGGCTTCCATGAACATGTAGCGCGGCATCGCCGAAACGAGGCTGCGGGTGTTGTTGACGTCGTGAAACTCCGAATAGGTGAAGCCGGGACACAACGCGGAAACGAGCACGCCCTTGCCTTGGTTTTCCGCAGCAAGCGACTGCGAGAAGCTGACGAGGAACGCTTTCACCGCGCCGTAGAGCGTATGCCCCGCCGCACCGGGCACTAGCCCGGCGACCGAAGCGACGTTGATGATGCGTCCATAGCCGCGCGCATGCATGCCCGGCAGGAAGAGATGCGCAAGATGCGCGCAGGACGTCATCATCAATTCGATGAAAGCCTGATGCGTCTCCCAGCCGACCTCTTCGAAATGGCCGGGCTGTCCGTACCCTGCATTGTTGACGAGGATGTCGACGGGCTTTCCCGCCGCCGCGATCGCGGCCGCGATCTCCGCCGGCGCGCCCGCCCGCGCGAGGTCGGCGCCGATGACGAGAGTCTCGACGCCGTGCGCGGAGCGCAGCGCCGCCGCCAGCGCGTCGAGCCGATCGACCCGCCGGGCGGTCAGAATCACATTCGCGCCGCGCGCAGCCAGCGCTGCTGCAAACGCTTCGCCGATGCCGGCCGAGGCCCCGGTCACCAGCGCCCACTTTCCTTTGACGCTCATCAGGCGATGTTCCTCAATTTTTGCGACGAAGCGTGCGCGAACGGGACGAGCGGCGCTCTGCGCAAGGCGAACAGAATCGCCAGGCGCTAAGCGTCGGGCGATGATCCCGCTCATCGGCTGATCCGCGTCGCTGCGCAAACCGCGACTGGGGAGGCCGGATCAGAGGGCGTCAGAAACCTCGTGGAGACCAGCCATGACGACGCTTATCCATCGCTCAACCCTCGCCGCCGCCGCTTTCGCCGCGTTCGCTGGATTTTCGACCGGAGCCGGCGCGACAGCCGTGACGTTTTCTTTCCACGCCGCTGAGCTCGGCGACGCCGCAGCGCTCTATCAGCGAATGGCCGCGCGCGCCGAGTCCGCCTGCACGGCCGATGGACGCCGCCCGCTCTGGGCGAAGAAGGCCGAACAGGACTGCGCCGACCGTTTGCTCGACGATTTTGTCGCCGCCGCCGCGAGCCCGGGCTTGAGCGCGCTGCATGAGGAGGTGAGCGGCGATCGCCTCGCATCCATTCGCTAGACCCGCCGCCGGCGCGCCTGGCTTGCGGCCTGCGCGCCGGCGAACGCGGCGATCAGAACAAGGATCATCGCGATATTGCCGGTCTGCGACGTGATGGTGCGGCTGATGAGGATCGCCGCCGCCGCGCCCGCGCAGGCGAGATAGATCGCCTTCATCGACCGCGGTGCCGCGGCGGCGCGCTTCAACCCTGCGACGCCGAAGGCGACGAGCATCGCGATGAACGCGAGAGGGCCCGGAAAGCCGAAATCGAGAGCCAGCGTCAGGTAATAATTGTCGATCGTCAGCGTCTGGCCCCAGAAGCCGAGAATCCGCGAGGAGCGCCCCGTTCCATAGCCGAGCACGGGCCGTTTAAGGATCTTCGGCCAGGCGAGCTCCATCTGTTCGAGGCGCGACTGCGTCGAGTTCGACGCCGACACTCCGCCCTTGCCGGCGACCATCGCGTAGGTTCCGACCGCGATCAGCGGCGAGGCAAGGAGCAGCATCGCCGTCAGAAGGCCGATCAGCGGACGGAATCGCGCCGCGCGCGGGCGTGTGAAAAAGCGGGCGACGAACACCGTCGCCATGAAGCCGAGCGCGATCGTCATGCCGAGCGCGGCCCCGCGCGAATTGGTGGCGACGGCGCCGAGCAGAATGATCGCGAACGCCGCCGCCCAGAGCCACCGCGCTTTCGGATGGCGGGCGCGCGCGGCGAAGGCGAGCGCAAAGGGCGCGATGAACGCCATATGCTCGCCGAGCGACAGCGGATGGGTGTGCGAGGCCTGCGCGCGGAAAAAGCCGTCGCGGATTTTCTGTTCCTGCACGTTTTGCAGCCAGACCGCGTCATCGCCGATGAAGGGCGAGAGAACGATCGCCATCAGCTGCTGCGTCAAGGCCTCGATGATCGCGATTGCGGCGACGACGACAGCCCCGAGGATGAACGCCATGAGAAGGCGCTCGAAGTCGCGCGTCCGGCGGCAATAGGTGAGAACCGCGCAGAATGGCAGCAGCCAGATCATCGTCTGGCGGACGAATTCGGGAACCGCGAGCGCGCGCCCCTCGGCGAGGGGCAGGCTGAGCAGTCCCAGGCCGAACAGTCCGAACACGGACCATGTGATCCATCGGCTGCGCCGGACCGCGAGCGAGAACTGCGCGCGGCGAAGGCGCGACACCGCCATGTCGTAGAGCCACATCGCCGAAACGGCGTAGAGGACGAGGCGCGGCGGCGTCAGGATGGGCGAGGGCCCGAGCTTCACGAACAGATAGACCGGCCAGACGGCGAGAAGGACGCTGGCGATGACGATGAGGGTCATCGGAAGTTCGCGCGGGACGCAGCGCGAGGCCGGCGCCCTCACCCAGAGCACGCCGAGCGGCGGCAGAAGAAAGAGGAGCGCCGCTGGCGGCAGGATCACCGCCGTCGCCGCCGCGAGCGCGACGTAGAGCGTAAAGCCCAGCCACCATCCGGCCTTGCGCAGGAGGCTCGCCGCCAGCGGCGGCGCGGGGTTGGCGAGCGACGTCATGCCGGTTCAATACCCCGCCGGCGGGCGCCAACTGGTTAATGGAACCGATTGCACGCGACTTGCAGCGGCGCGGGCGTTAAGAAAGCCTTGCCATGGACACCGCCGCCTTCATCCTCGCCCTGCTCGTCTTCGTCGTGATCGGCTTCTGGTATGTCGAGAACGAGATGAAGCGCTCGGACGGGGCGCATGGCCTGCTCGCCATCCGGGCGGCGGAAAAGCCGCGCCGGGTCCGCGTTCCCCGCTACGCCGAGGGCGACGAGGCGCAGCGCTACCGCCCGCGCGGCGCCGGCGCCGTGTCCGCACCGGAAACAGACGCCGGCCCCGAGGCCGCTCCCCAGACCGCCAAATACAGGCGCAAGGAGCGTGCGTGGGACCGCGCGGCGAAGGCGGACGACGAGGATCAGCCGCCGCGCGGAACCGGGGTTCCGAAGCGCAAGGCGTAATAGCGCGCGATCGCGCGGGCGCTGCCGAGATAAGAGCGCCCGTTTGAAATCTTCACGTCTTGATGATCCATATACGGAGCATCTGGGGCGAGCACCAGCGTCGGGCAGTTCCATCGCCCCTCTCCCAGCAGCGCGACGAGCCCCGCGCGCGGATGCGCGATTTCCTCATAGCGAATGTCGAGCGTCTCCCGGATCGCCGGGAAGTAATGGAGAAAACCCCAGATCTCCGCACATTCCGGGCAGAACTCGCGCCGGCCGTTATCGGCGAAACCGGGCGGCAATAGGAAAAGGATGTCGCGCGTCATCCCGCGATCAATGCCCGCCGTGAACCGTCGATCTGACGCGCTTGTTGAGCGCGGCGAGCGCCTCGCCTTCAAGACCGCCCGCGAACTGCGCCGCGATCGCCGCCATCATCGGCTTCATTTCTTCCTTGGAATTGACGCGCGGATAGGGTTCGGCGGGAACCGGAACGCCGAGGAAGGCGCACAAAGGCGCCCAGCCGTCTTTCGCCTCGAACACGAGGAGGCGCTCCTTCGGAAAGGCGCGCCGCACTTCGTCATTGTGGCGCTCGAAGACGGCGCGCAAATGCGCGCGGTCGTGGATGCGCCCGTCGAAAAAGCGCCAGACGATCTTTTCGACCACCGGTCCGAACGGCATCTTCGCCATCGACGGTGAAAACTGCGGGCTGAGGATCGTCTCCTGTGTCGACTCCACCCATTTGTCGGGATCGCGCAGCGACAGGATGATCTTCGCCTTCGGGTAATGCGCCGCGACCTGCCGCCAGAACGCCGCGGTCGGGAAATCGACGGCGCAGCCAAAGCCCTTGAAGATCGCGTCCCAGTCCGGCGCGCCGTCCGCCGCCTTCGACCACAGAGCGATCTGCTCGGGCGAGCCGAACACCTCGCTCATGTGATGGCACTTGCCTTGCCCCAGCTTTTCGAGCGCGACCTTCAGCGAGGCGGTGCCGGTGCGCCCGAGCCCGGCGCCGATGATGGAGAGGGTCATGAGGGGTCCCCGTTGTTTTTTGACGAAGGATAGCGGATCCACGGAGCAGAAGACAGCGAGGGAGCCCCTTCACCTCCCCCTTGCGGGGAGGTCGAAATTCGCGACGCGAGTTTGGGGCGGGAGTAGGCCCTCTCCGTCGAGCGCCGCATTCGATCTCAC
>FRDC01002150.1_pt1 | contig 31077 bp, 16 predicted proteins | sample 1106171 | NCBI WGS metagenome assembly FRDC01 (sample SAMEA3930566, study PRJEB13176) | freshwater metagenome | biome: Drinking water system; feature: drinking water; material: water | place: Singapore | collected 2014-12-20 | reverse complement strand
GCTTCGCTCCGAGGAGAATCGGCAGGTTCGGGAATCGTTTGGCAGCTGCCAAGGCCACTCCGGCGCCCATGACCGCACTCCCATCCCGGCGACAGTCGCCGTTCGTAGGCACCCCGATGAAGAAGCCTTGATCGTGAAAGTCCCACAGGTTGCCGATGATTTCCTGCATAGCGATTCACCTCCTCGAATACACCGATCTCAGCGGATCACTGCCCGCTTCGGGCCTTCTTCCCTTGTGATTATCCGCCGAAGTCTAGGAGTGAACTACGGTCAACTTTTGGTCCATATGACCTGTTGAACCAAGCCTGGCTGGAAGTTGGGACTGTGCTATGCAGTTGGGCAGAGTCCTAGGTGGACATAATTCACTTAGAGAAGCACATGAGGGGCGTGGATCAGTCCGCCTTCTTCTGGTTCGACAGCGAGCGATTCTGGATCATGCCGGCTCTCGTGTAGGCGGAGCCTCTTCCTCTGCCACTATCGATGTAAGGCAAGACACCTACTGTATGGGATTTTCCTCTGTGAGCGAGTTGTGGCATTGTATGGTCCGGTCACAGGGAAAAACGGGTCCGCCGGCTATCGGTCTACAGTGAGGATAGGGCATGCCTCGCAATGACCAGGTCACACGTCAGTGGCATTTGCTCCAGCGGCTGAGTGGGGCACGGCAGGGTCTCACGCTGGCTCAATTGGTAGACGCGATTCCTCCGGAATTGACCCGCCATCCTCGAACGGTCCGCCGGGATCTGGCGGCGCTCGAAGCGTCGCACTTCCCGCTCCTCACGGAGCGCGTGAATGGCGAGGTTCGGTGGCGCCTTTTAGATGGCTTCCGGAACATTCCGAGCCTAAGCCTTTCTCCGACGGAACTGATGGCGCTGGCCTTCAGCCGGCAGTTGCTTACCCCACTCCAAGGTACGCTCATCGCAAGGTCTCTCAATTCGGCCCTCTCCAAGATTACGGCCGCCATTCCGTCCGAGGCGTCAGAGTATCTGCAACGGTTGGATCAATGGTTCTCGGTCGGCCTTGGCCCGCACAAGAACTATCGTCACCATCGTGAGACCATTGATATCCTGTCGCACGCCATCGCCCACCGCCGCACAGTACAGATGCGGTACTTTTCCGCCGGCCGGAATGTCACCACGCGACGGGAAGTGGACCCGTATCGGTTGCGCTATGTGGATGGAGGTCTCTATCTGATCGCCTATTGCCATTGGCGAAAAGACGTGCGCATGTTTGCGGTGGAGCGGATCAAGTCCCTCACACCCACCGATCATCCCTATCAAATGCCCTTGCACTTTGATGTCGACGCCTATGTGGAAGACGCGCTCGTCATTATGCGAGGCAAGCGGATTACCGTCGAACTGAAGTTTGACAAGCGCACCGCCGCCTGGGTGAAGGACCGGGTCTGGCATCCCAGCCAACAGATGACCCCGTTGAAAGACGGCCAACTCCTCATGACGCTTCAGGTTGCCGATTCCCGCGAACTGCTTGGATGGATTCTGAGCTTCGGTAGCGGCGTCCAGGTGCTCAAGCCCGGGCACTTGCGGGAAGCGGTTCGGCAGGAAGCGAAAAAACTTCTTGTCCGGCAGTGACCTCGGATGTCACAGACAACCAAGACTTCCCGTCTCCATCTTTCCATAACTCATTGGATCTTCATGGTTTCTGGTGATCCACCGCACTGTCTTGGGTGTGACCTCGGTTGTCACGCGCCTCCAGTAAGATAGCGGTCATCTCAACCCTACTTGGAGGTGATCGCCATGACCGACAAGCAGAACGGGCAGCCAACCACGAATCCCCAGCCGCTCTATGTCACGATGATTCTCGACGAAACCGGCTCGATGCAATCGTGCAAAGGCGCGGCGATGGCAGGCTTCAATCAGTACATCGCCAGGTTGCGCCAGGAGCCTGCGGAGACGCGGTTCACGCTCACGCTCTTCAACTCCAGCAAAACTGAAGTGCGCTATCGTGGTGTGCCGATCTCAGCCGTCCAGGACCTGGACGTAGAAACCTATCGGCCTCACGACACCACGCCCCTGTACGATGCGATTGGCCGCACGTTGAACGCTGCGAGGCAAGAGGCCCGGGCCGAGGCGAAGAAACTCGGCGTGATCCTGACGGATGGTTTGGAAAATGCCTCCCGGGAATACACGCGAGCGCAGGTCTTCGATTTGATCAAGGCCTGCGAGCAACAAGGCTGGACCTTTCTCTATCTGGGAGCCGACCACGACGTGTGGGCGGCCGGGGAGTCGCTCGGCGTGGCGGGGGAAAACCAGATTTCCTTCTGCAAGCGAGACATCGGCAAGACATTCGATCATCTGTCAGAGACGACTGCTCGCTATCGCCGTGGTCGGTCTGGACAAAGCACGTCGTCCTCCAGACAGGACGCGGCTGAGTCTAAAAAGGGCAACTGAGGGCTGGAAGCGCTGCTCCTCGTGTGAACGGACCATCGTTCTACTGAAGGGGGTATGCCATGACAATTCTTTCATTACTGGTGCTCGCAATGCTGTGGACCTTCCCCACGGCCTCCGCCCAAGACCTCGGGAACCTCAGTGCGAATCCCTTCGATGCCGATTCGATCGCCAATCCCTTCGGCAAAGGGAGTCCTTTTGCCCCACACGGCATCAACAATCCGTTCAGCCCCTACGGCAGCCCATTCACCAACACATCGGCGACCAATCCCTTTGCCACCGACGCGCCTCGGCTCTACGACCAGCAAGGGAACTACCGCGGAAAGTTGAGTGCCAATCCGTTCGATCCCGACTCGACCAACAACCAATTCGGCCGATACGGGTCTCCGTTCTCTGCCGATTCGCTGAAGAACCCCTACGGGGCGGGCAATCCGTATCGACCTGATTCACCCAATAATCCTTACGGCAAGGGATGGAGAATCGAGGGCAGGTAAGACGATGCTTTCATGGGATGTTGGCCCAAGGGGGAATGCACAGAATGAGGAGAGCGGCCATGCGATCTTTTATACTTGGCATCTTTCTCGGCATGTGTTTCGAAGAAACGGTCACAGCACTCGCCAAAGATGCTCTCAACCGGTCGCCACAACAGCAGCAGTACGACTACTTCCGTGAACGGCAGCAGCAGCTGGATATCGGGCACATGCGCAAGCAGTTGGACAAGCAGGAGTTTGACCGGAAATACGGACGCATGCCCTGCTAACGGATTGATGCAACGAGCGGCCGATCGAGGAGATTCATCGAATGACGACCATTCTCACCAGTTTGATGAAGCCTTGGTTTCCCAGACTCATCTTCCTGCCAGGCAGCGGGGAAAAGGCACCGACATCCCATACATCTCGCATCCGCTGGCTGGGAGGAGGTTGCTCATCGCCCATGTGGGTAGTGATGTGATCAACATGAGGCGAAGATGAAGAAGACCGCCGACAGGCAGCTGGTCTATTCTCCAAGCGACTTAGTCCGTTACTTAGCCTCTCCATTTGCGTCTTGGATGGACCGGTACTATCTGGAAAATCCAGAAGTCGTCACACCTGATGAAGACACCGAGGATCAGCAACTGATCGCAGAAGCCGGCCAACAGCATGAGCAAGCCGTACTGAACGAATTGAAGGCCTCCTCCGCTGGGCTTATCGAAATACCGACACATAATGTCGCGGCTGCGCGTAGCCAGACACTTGCTGCGATCATGGCGAAAGCGCCCGTCATTTATCAGGCCACGCTGCACAGTGGGCAATTTGCAGGCTTTGCCGATTTTCTCATGCTCGACCACGCTCAGCGCTACCAGGTCTGGGATACGAAACTGGCCCGGTCCCCGAAGCCTTATTTTGCGGTTCAGCTCTGCTGCTACGCGGACATGCTGGCAGACATGATTGGCGGCCAAGTGTCCGATCGATTCGGGATCATCCTCGGTACAAAAGAACGGATCGAATTCCGCCTCGAAGACTTTGTCCACTACTATCGGCACATCAAGAAGTCCTTCCTGACGATGCAGGGACGGTTTACCGGCCGACTGTCGGACCGCCCGGAGCCATTGCCGCGAGCCGATCATTATGAATGGACCTCGCATGCCCAGGACTTCTTCAAGCAGCGAGATCATTTAGTGCAAGTCGCAGGTGTGACGGTAGGCCAGATCAAGAAGCTCAACCAGGCTGGCATTACGACGATGGTCCAGTTGGCGCAAGCGGGCGGGCGCACGGTTCCGAAGCTAAGCCAAGACACGCTGGAAAAACTCGTTGCTCAGGCCCGGCTCCAATGCGCAACTCTAGCGGATCGTACGAAGAACCCCGAGGCGCCGCCATGTTATGAGGTGTTGCTGCACCGAGGAATCAGTGGCGAGCCAGTCGGTCTTGGGGCGCTCCCACCCGACGACCCTGCCGATGTGTTCTTCGATATGGAGGGCTACCCTCTGGCACCCGGAGGCCTGGAGTATCTCTTCGGCGTCTGCGTCTGGAATCGCCAAACGCGCTCCTACGAGTTTAGGGACTGGTGGGCACACGACCGGGACGAGGAAAAGCGGGCCTTCGAAGGGTTTATCGACTGGGTCTTTGCTGAATGGAAGAGCCATCCGGGCATGCACGTCTATCATTATGCCGACTATGAAGTAAGCGCAGTTAGGCGGCTTAGCACCCGGCATGACACACGTCAAGATGAGGTCGATGACCTATTGCGCAATGAAGTCTTCGTGGATCTCTACCAAATCGTGCGGCAGGGCATACGGGTTGGGGAGGACAGCTATTCCATCAAAGTGGTCGAACGATTGTATCGACCGAAGCGAGACACGCAAGTCGCAACAGCGGCGGAGTCCATCGTCCAATACAGCCGCTGGATCGAAAGCAAACAATCGGGGGATTGGAACAAGAGCCCGATCCTGAGAGCGATCCGACAATATAACCAAGATGACTGTTATTCCACCGCGCAACTGTCCCATTGGTTACGGCATGTAGCCCGTGACCTGAACATTCCCCCGATGTCGCGGCCTATAGCAACTGAGACAGGCGAGCCTCGGGAAGTACCGCCAGAAGTCATCGCTCGGCAGGACACGATCAAGCACCTTCGCCAGCGGGGCGATAACTTGGCAATGGTGCTGGCAGACCTCACTGATTTCCATCGTCGGGAGCAGAAGCCGGTTTGGTGGCGGATGTTCGATCGAGCGGCCGCCGGGCCGGTAGAACGACGGGATGACCCCGGCTGTATCGAAGGGATTGTCGCCGATGGTCCCTGCATGACGGACAAGCGATCACTGGTTCAAGGCTACCGATTTGACCCATCCCAGGAATGCAAACTCACCGAGGGGGACTCGGTCCGATTCGCCCACAACTTGGATGCTACCTTCACGCTCTCTGAGATGGATGGCACGGCGGGCTGGCTCAAGTTGAAAATTGGCAAGAAGAGTCTCGACACCAAGTGCGACGGCGTGTTTCCCCAGGAAGGTGCGCTCCTCGAGGATGAGTATGTTAATCCGGCTCCTATTCCAGAAGCCCTTACGGCTGTCGCAACTGCACACCTGTCAGGGCAACTCCGTGCGCAGGTCGAGGCCTTGCTGATGCGTCACCCGCCGGCCAAACCAATGCAGACCGCCGGGGAGTCGTCAATTGACGCCGCTATTCGGGTCACTTGTGCCATGTCCGGAGGTTGTCTCGTGATTCAAGGTCCGCCGGGAACCGGGAAGACCTATGCCGCTTCCCGCGTGATCACGGCGCTGCTCGCGGCTGGGAAATCGATCGGTATCGCATCCAATAGCCACAAGGCCGTAGTGAATCTGCTCGTCGCCTGCGGCGAAGCATCTCAGGAGTCAAGGACGACATTGCAGGGCATTAAAGTGGGCGGTGAACCCGACGAGCGCTTCTTCGCAAACAATCCTGGGGTGCAGCATGTCGCCAATTCCTGTGATGCCCGGGGTGCTTATAAAGGAGGCGTAGTTGGCGGGACGGCTTGGCTGTTCAGCCGGCCCGAGTGGGAAAGCGTACTCGATTATTTATTTATCGACGAAGCGGGGCAGGTGTCGTTGGCCAATGCGGTGGCCATGGCGAGATGTGCCAAGAATCTCGTCCTGCTCGGCGATCAAATGCAGCTGGAGCAACCGATTCAAGGTTCGCATCCCGGCGAAGCCGGCCTGTCGGCATTGCAATATGCCCTCAAAGACACACAGACCAGCGGGCCCGACTCGCCGGTGTTTCATGCCGTGGTGCCGCCTGACTACGGCTTGTTCCTTGGAGAATCTCGCCGCATGCACCCCTCGGTCTGCCGGTTCATCTCCGAGAGCATCTACGAGGGGCGTCTGTTCTCGCACCCGAATTGCGCCCGCCAACGGATTGAGCTGATCCCCGTGAGAAACCGCCTTATCACCCAGGAGAACGGCATCGTGTTCAGCCCCGTCGAACACGATGGCGATATTCAACAAAGTGACGAGGAAGTGGAGCGGGTCAGGGCGATCTACAACGAGCTGGTTGGGCGTTCTTTTACCACTAAGGATGGCAACACAAGACCACTAGTTCTCGAAGACTTTCTGTTTATCGCGCCCTACAACGCCCAAGTCCGGGCGCTGAAGATCAGCCTTCCCCAAGGCGCACGGATCGGAAGTGTAGATAAATTCCAGGGCCAGGAGGCCGCGGTCTGTATCCTGTCGCTCTGCTCCAGCTATGGGGAATATGGTTCCAGAGGCCTGGCCTTCATCCTCGATCGAAACCGCATAAACGTGGCAATTTCTCGGGCCCAATGCTTGGCCATTGTAGTGGCTGATCCCCGGATCGCCAGTGCCATTCCCAGGTCGATCGAAGAAATGATGCTCATAAACGTATTCTGTAAGGCAGCTGATTATTCTGGAGTTTCCTAAGTATTGCCGACTCAGCGTTCTCCGATGAGGCGACTCCGGCCGGATGTTGGAATGAGCAAATGCGTGGTTTTTTCCCTGTCATTTGCGCCAGGTCCCCAATCAGCATGATTGCTCTCTTAGCATGAAAGAGGTATGTCTCTCTCCGAAGTCACAACGTTCGCCACTGATTATGAATATTTTAAAACTCCGCGATTGCCTCGTTAGGGATTACGCCAGGTACACTCGAAGCTTCATGAAAAGCGCCGAAGTTCGGATTCGAGACAAGGTCCAAGTATCTTTCTACACCGGAGCTTTCTGGCCTGATCCCCTCCTTCAACGTCTATCCCATGATCGCCTTGGCAATACCCAAGCTGATGAACTGAAAAAGTTCTTGTAGAAATGTAGCTAGAAGGCCTAGTTGTGACAGGCTTCGGATGGATTGGTCTGGGCGGGAGGCGAATCGGTGGAAAAAGTGAAGATGGACGGTCTCACGCCATCCATCGTGGGCCATGACGATTCGCTGCAGCTCTCACGAGGTGTGATCTGATGTGAGGTTTTGTCCCGGTAGGAGAAGAACCAATCGGGAATGCCCTGCGCGGGGGGAAGAGGATAGTCGCCGTCGTACAAGGAGCCGAACAAGGGAAGGCTTGCTGAAGAGATCTTGGCAGTGCAGAGGGGACTGGTGGAACTGTGGCAGCAGACGTACCCACTGTGGGGTGCGCATAGCCCAGAGTGCGAAAGCAGCCACAGCGCCACGTAGAGATCAGCGGGGGACATGCTAATGAAATTCTAAGCTCAGTGAGTTCCAGGAGCAACTAGAATAATCCTGTCCTTCGACGGGAAGCCGGCTTGCCCTGCCGCATTAACGGTGCCCGTGCAGGAAAATGCCGGCCCCAAGAACCTGTTGAATGAGGATTTCTTCGTGGGCCTGTTCGAAGTAGGGGGAATTAGTAAAAGCACGGCGACTGATGTAGCAGGTGGAAGAACAGCCTGAAGCCGAGAGCCAACGTCGCGAAGAAGCGCAACGACCGCAGGAGGAGCTAGCTGGACGACACAGGCTGGAGCGGGAGGCAGCCTGTGAGCAAAGACTCACCGGCTTCGTGACTATGATGCTGCGCTGAAACACACTCGCATTGCAAGCAAGGCAAGATCCAGCCAGGAATCGAAGGCAGTATTTCTAACCACATTGTCTCGTAAGTCAGGGTGATTTCCTGCGCAGATAAGGGTATCATTTGGCGGCAAAAGCGCCTTTGAAAAACCGGCTTATACGGCTTATACCCATTATTTCTTGGCTGCATGAACATTTTTGACACACATGCGCGAATTGTCTCAGACTACGCCAGCTACATCAGCAGCTTCATCAAGATTTCTGATCAGGACATTCAACAAGTCGTCAAGGCAGAGCTAGGAAGAGGAAAACTCTGGCCTGAACCTCTACTCCAGTTCAATCCCGCTTTTGAAATCGTCGGTAAGATCGACCACATTGCAGGAACCGAGGAGTTCCATCCCGATATTCGTCATATCTTTAGTAATTACAACCTCTATCGCCATCAGGTTGAAGCGATGCGACTGGGCGTAGCGGGAAAGGACTTTGTCGTTACCTCGGGGACAGGGTCGGGCAAATCGCTCACCTATATCGGCTCCATCTTCAACTACATCCTCTCCAATCCTGGGACTAAGGGAGTCACGGCAATTGTTGTCTACCCCATGAACGCCCTCATTAATTCACAATTTGAGGAGTTCACCCGCTACCAAAAGAATTATGAAGATGCGACTGGGAAAAAGTTTCCCATATCGTTTGGCCAGTACACGGGACAGGAAAAGGAAGAAGCCCGCACAAAGATGCGGGAAGAGCCGCCGCAAATTCTGCTAACCAACTACATGATGTTGGAGCTTCTCTTGACGCGGGTGCGGGAGCGTTCAATCCGAGATGGCATCTATGACAACCTCCGTTTCTTGGTCTTCGATGAACTCCACACCTATCGTGGCCGCCAAGGAGCCGACGTCGCCCTCCTCATTCGACGAATTCGATCCCATTGCAACAGGCCAGTCGTGTGCATCGGAACCTCTGCGACAATGGTGTCGGTAGGAACCCCAGCCGCAAAGCGTGCCGAGGTCGCAGCAGTAGCGACTAAGCTGTTTGGAAAGCCCTTTGCTCCCGACCAGATTGTCATCGAAACACTGGACCGGTCTTGCTCATTCAATGGCACGATACCGCGCGCAAAAGCATTAGCCCAGGCGCTGCAGGCTGGTGTTACTCCCGAAACTGATTTACAAGCACTCAGAGGTAACCCAGTAGCCATCTGGCTGGAGAACCGAGTCGCCCTGGATGTCCAAGAGGGTGTTTTGGTACGAGGGAAGCCGAGGCGAATCTCAGACATTATCGCATTGCTATCTCAGGAATCAGGAGTCCCTGAAAGCGCCTGTCGAAGTTATCTCGAACAACTACTGCAATCCATCAGCGCCGCGAACAAGCAGCTGCGGGATGCCGGCATTATCTATACCCTACTGCCGTTTAAGCTTCATCAATTTATCTCTCAGACCGGTTCCGTGTACACGACGCTGGATCAAGACGAGAACCGCTTCATCACACTCGAACCAGGCGTGTATAAACAGGATGATGAAGACAAGAAGCCTATTTTCCCGATCGTGTTCAGCCGTGCCAGCGGACATCCTTTTGTATGTGTATCACGAGTAGGAGACCGGTTAGAGCCCCGAGAGTTCCGCGAGAGCTCCGAGGAGGAAGAGGAGGGAGATGACGGATATTTGATAACAGGCGAAGGTGTCTGGGATCCGGAAGAGGACATGGAGTTCTTGCCTGATGCATGGATTCGGATGACCAAAACGGGACCCGTACCGGAAGCCAAGAAGAGACTGTACTTTCCTCGCAAGATCTACTTCGATGAATTCGGGAATTGTTCAGATACCACCTCTCTGAAATGGGTAGGGTGGTTTATGAAAGCCAACTTACTCTTTGATCCCACCGCCGGAGTGTTTTACGACACCAAAACAAATGAAGGCACAAAGCTGACCAAACTTGGGAGCGAAGGCCGGAGCACCTCAACAACCATCACGGCGTTTTCAATTCTTAACCAGCTCGACGATGCCGGACTTCGCCAAGAAGATCAAAAGCTGCTGAGCTTCACGGATAATCGACAAGATGCTGCGTTGCAAGCAGGACATTTCAATGACTTTGTCCAAGTCGTTCGGCTGCGGGCAGGGATCTATAAGTCCTTAGTCCAAGCGGCCTCGGGCTCACTCACCTATGCGAACATTGGAGAAGCCATCCGCACCGCGCTGGGGTTACCGTTTGTCGATTTCGCCAACAGGAATGACGAGCCAATTCTTGCGCCTGTGCGGCGGAATTATGAGCAGTGCTTCCAAGATTTTTTGTTGTATCGGGCCGTTGCTGATTTGCGGCGAAGTTGGCGGATTGTCCTCCCTAATCTGGAGCAATGTGGCCTACTCAACATTGAGTATGCCGACATGGATGAAATAGCGGCAACCGAGGAATTTTGGAGAGGGACTCCGCTGTTAAGCGAGTTAAAGATGGAGGATCGGAAGGAACTCCTCGGTACGATCCTCGACTTCTTCCGCCTGGAGTTTGCCATTCAAAGCGAGAACTACCTCACGCCCTCCAAGCTCAAAGAGAATGAAAAGCAGTTTCGCGAATTGCTGCGCGCACCTTGGACGTTGGACCGAAATGAACAGCTCCGCGAACCCTTTGCCATTCGATACGATCCTCTTCACAGAAGCACAAAACTCTCTTCAAAAAGCATGGGTCCCGCGAGCTCACTGGGGAAATTCATCAAGCTCTATGTGCGACAAAAGGGGCTAGATATTCCCCTCAAAGGGCAACAGTACAAGGATATGATTCTGCAGGTTATGGAGAAGCTGGAACAGGCCGATTATCTGAAGTCTCAAATCGCCAAATCAGAGAAAAACGAGGATGTCCCTATCTACCGTCTCCGATTAGAGAAGATCATCTGGAAGCGAGGAGACGGTACGGTAAAAGCCGACTTGATAAAGCAGCGAACATATAAGGATCAAGCGCCTAAACCGAATGAATTCTTCCGTGGGCTCTATCAGCGCGATTTTGCCAAGGCGAAGCGACTACGAGGAGAGGACCACACTGGTCAGCTCAGCACAGATCTCCGTATAGAACGTGAAGGACTCTTCAGAGAAGGAAAGATCAGCGCGCTCTTTTGTTCTCCCACGATGGAGCTAGGAATCGATATCAGCAACTTGACCGTCGTCCATATGCGGAATGCACCCCCCAACCCATCCAACTATGCCCAACGATCTGGCCGAGCAGGGCGAAGCGGGCAGGCCGCCATGGCATTTACCTACTGCTCCACCTACTCGCCCCATGATCGTCACTATTTCAACGAGCAGGAGGCACTTGTAGCAGGGGAAGTCCTCGCCCCACGCCTCGACCTTTGCAATCGTGAGCTATTGGAGTCACATCTCAATGCGTTGGCGGTATCCGAGATTGGGCTGCCCGGTCTCGACGCGACAGGAGAAGCAAATCCGACGCTGATGCGTCTCGTGACGGATGAAAATGACAAAATGCCATTGGCGCCTGGCGTCCGGGCCGGCCTTGCCATTCCACCTGCGACGCTCGATCGACTAAAGAGTGGTTTTAAGCGGGTGATTATGGATTACGAAGATCCGCTAAAGCAGACAACGTGGTACACCGAACAGTGGATAGAGCAAAACCTTTCAAAGATTGCTGACCATCTCGATAAGTCGTTGGATCGATGGCGCGCACTCTATCGTTCGGCTCGGACCATCCTCACGCGAGCAACCCAAAAGATCGAAAGCGGGACTCTGACCCTCACGAGCGACGAATACAGAAAATACAAGCGGAATCAGGATCAGGCCACGCGCCAGCTGGACCTCCTTCGAAATAGCCTCTCGGGAAAGTCCTCCGAACTGTCCGAGTTTTATCCTTACCGGTATTTGGCGTCAGAGGGGTTCCTTCCCGGATACAATTTCACCCGTTTGCCGCTACGCGTCTTCCTGCCGACAAGCGATTCGTCCGGCGAGTTCATTTCGCGTCCACGCACGATTGCGCTCAGAGAGTTCGGACCTCAGAACATCATTTATTACAACGGACGCAAGTACCGGGTTTGCCAACTAGTCGTCCAAGATGCGGAGTCGGCTCTGACCGAAGCGAAGATCAGCACGAAGGCCGGGTATTTTCTCACCATGGACCAGAAAGATTTGGAGATTTGTCCATTCTCCGGTCTGAGTCTTGGGGATAACGCCAACAAGACTCACCTGCATGACCTCCTCGAAATGACAGAATCCCGAGCCGAAGAGATTGACCGAATTTCGTGCGAAGAGGAGGAACGGTTATCCAAAGGGTATGAAATCGAGACCTATTTTTCAGTCGACGCGGGACATTTGGAGCGTGTGCAAAGAGCGGTCGCGCAGACCAGTGAGACGAATCTGCTCAATCTCCGTTATATCCCGGCGGCCCGGCTCGTTCATGTGAATTACAAATGGCGCTCCCAGACTTCCGACGGATTCCCGATCGGTCTCGTCTCCGGAGACTGGCGGAGCTCGATGCCGGACAGTGAGGGGAACGCACATGAGAACTTCAAACTGGTCAAGCTCTGGACCTCCAATCTTGCAGACGCGTTGCATATCGAGCCCATCCAGCCCCTAGGCCTAAAGCCGGAAGGGGTCATCACACTCCAGCATGCGCTCAAGCGAGCAATTGAAGCGGTTTTCCAAGTGGAATCACGCGAGGTGGGTGTTGTGACAGTTGGTGACCCTGAAGCGCCCAACATCCTTCTCTATGAAGCATCGGAAGGAAGCTTGGGTATCCTATCCCAATTCGTCGAGGATGTGAATGTCTTCCATAAAGTGATCCGCGAGGCGATCGCGCTGTGCCGGTTTGACGATGCGACCTACAAGGGACCGGCGTCCTACAGCGACCTGCTGAGTTACTACAATCAACGTGACCATAAAATTATCGACCGGCATCTCATTAAAGATGCACTGCAGAAGCTACTGATCTGTAAGATCGAGATCCAGGCCAATCCAAGCTACAAGAATTACGAAGAACACTATCAAGCTCTCCTGCGAGCCTTCGACCCCACCTCGACAACAGAGCGGAAGTTTCTGGAGCATCTCTACAACAACGGGCTCCGGTTGCCCGATGCGGCGCAGAAGCGAGTCGACGGGATCTATGTGCAGCCGGACTTCTACTACGAACCACGGATCTGGGTGTTCTGTGATGGGACTCCCCATGATGAACCAGCCGTGAAAGCAAGAGATGAAGAACAGCGCCAGGCGATTATTGCCAGCGGCGATGAGGTCTGGGTCTACTACTACAAAGACAACCTGGCCGAGAAAATTGCCGCTCGGCCCGACATCTTCACAAAAGTGCGATGACAACAGCGCTCCAGCCAGGAAAATTGATCACGCTTCGTGGCCGCACATGGATCGTGCTGCCGTCAGGTGACCCGGATCTCCTAGTAGTCAAACCTCTCGGGGGATCGGAAGAGGAAATCGCGGGTATCTATCTGCCCCTTGGCATGGAAAGCGACCGGCCCTTCGATGCCACCTTCAGCCCTCCGACCATAGAAGATCTCGGTGATATCAGCACGGCGCGTTTGCTGTATGATTCGGCTCGCCTTGCATTTCGTAACGGGGCTGGTCCCTTCCGCTCGCTGGCCAAACTCTCCTTTCGCCCGCGCTCCTACCAGATGGTTCCGCTCATCATGGCACTCCGGCAGGAGGCCGTACGATTGCTGTTGGCAGATGACGTCGGCGTCGGGAAAACGGTGGAAGCGCTTCTTGTCGTCAGAGAGCTCTTAGAACGAAGAAAGATTAAGCGGTTCGCTGTTGTATGCTTGCCCCATCTCTGTGAACAGTGGCAGGGCGAGATTCGAGACAAGTTGGACCTCGAAGCGGTGATTATCCGCTCAAACACGCAAGCGCGGCTAGACAGACAGATACAGGGCGATACAAGCGTGTACGATTACTACCCCTACCAGGTCATCAGCATTGATTTCATTAAGTCGGATATCAGGCGGGACGTTTTTATTGAACAATGTCCCGAATTGGTGATCGTGGACGAAGCGCACACCTGCGCAAGGCCGACTGGTGTTTCTGCTAGCCAACAACAGCGCTATCATTTAGTCAGCCGGATTGCCCGGAAGCCGCATCAGCAACTTATTCTGCTCACCGCGACTCCGCACAGCGGCAAGCCTGAAGAGTTTCACTCGTTACTGGGTTTGCTCAAGACGGAGTTTGAAGAAATCGACCTTCCCGCATTGACCCAAGCACAACGTCGAGAGCTCGCAAAATACTTCGTCCAACGGAAACGTGCCGACGTTGAGAAATGGATGGGTGAAAACACACCCTTCCCCAAGCGAGAAGCCTTCGAGTGGCCCTACGATCTCTCGCAGGGCTATAGCCGGTTCTTTGAACAGATCCTCGACTTTGCCAAGAAGCTGGTTTCTCCCGATCGAGAAAAGGATGGCAAGCGTCGAATGCGGTATTGGACGGCATTGGCTCTCTTGCGTGGTGTGATGTCGAGCCCGGCTGCGGGCATTGAGATGCTCAACGCCCGCCTTGATGGTCTCGGGCCTGGATCAGCAGACGACTCGCGCGACGTCAATCTCTTAGATTTCGAATTCGGCCAGAACCCGGTCCGTGATACGGAGTTTGGCTTTGAAGGAGACAGCACTCCGCAACAAGTGGTGGAGCACAACCCGTGGACGTCATCTCAACGCCAACAGCTCCGAGCATTCTCTGAACAATTAGCCAGGCTCTCCAATCTGAAGGATGACCAGAAACTCGCCTCGGCAGAACTCATTCTCGCTGACTGGCTTTCTAAGAAGATCAATCCAGTCGTCTTCTGTCGATACATCAAGACAGCCGACTATGTGGGAGACCAGCTTGCCCCGGCTCTGAAAGCCAAGTTCCCCAAACTGGACCTTCAGGTCATCACCAGCGAGCTCCCGGATGATCTCCGCAAACAACGAATCGAAGATATGGGTAAGTCAAACCTCCGTGTGCTCATTGCGACAGATTGCCTCAGCGAGGGCATCAATCTCCAACAGCATTTTACCGGCGTCCTCCACTACGATCTGCCCTGGAATCCCAACCGACTAGAGCAACGAGAAGGCCGGGTCGACCGATTCGGTCAGATAGCGCCCGAGGTCAAAGCCTGCTTGTTGTATGGAGCAGACAATCCCATCGATGGCATCGTGCTGGATGTCCTCTTGCGAAAGGTGCGAGAGATTAAACGAGCAACCGGCATTAATGTGCCGTTCCCAGAAGATTCGCAAAGCATCATCGATACGATCACCCAGGCGCTACTGCTCAACCCTGACCGGAAGATCGCTCGCCATCGGGATAAGCATCAGATTGAGTTTAGTTTCGACGAGTTCGACGAGGCAGCCAAATCGAAAGCGAATGTTACTCGAAAGGTCGATGAGGCAGCCGAACGCGAGAAAACATCGCGCAGCATCTTCGCCCAGAACGCGATTAAAGCTCAGGAGATCGAAGCCGACCTTCGCGAAGTAGACGAAGCGATCGGCGATCCGAAGGCCGTTGAAGAATTTGTCATTGCAGCACTCAACAATCTACTGGGTGTCCAGGTGATCAAGGAGGCCAAAGGGTACCGGATCGTGATGGGCAACATGCCACTTCAGCTTCGAGAGACACTCCCCGCGGGGGATCCTGTTAAGGTGAGCTTCGAATCACCCACGACAGAAGGCTACCACTATCTGGGCCGTAACAACCGCTTCGTTGAACAGTTGTGTCAGTTGGTGATGGGAAACACGTTGGCGCGAATCGACAAGCGAGCCGCGCGGGCCGCGGTTATTCGAACGCGCCAAGTCGAGATGAAAACCACGCTCTTACTCTTCCGCTGTCGGAACGTCATTGAGCAGCAAAAAGGCCAGCATCAAATCGTCGCGGAAGAGATGCTCCTATGGGGCTGGCGCGGCACACCGCAACTGAAGGAATTTCTCGATCATGCGCAGGCAAAGGCGCTGCTCGCCTCGGCGAGAGCCACTTCGGAGCTTAGTGTTCAGGCTCGAGCAGGTTTCCTTGAAAACGAACTGAATTTACTGGAGATGCTGAAAACGGAATTTGCCGCAGTGGCCGAGCAGCAGTCGAAGAAACTGGTGGAGGCGCACGAGCGGTTTAGCTCGCTCATGGATGCCCAGCGGTTCCAGGTCGTGTATCCGGTCCTGCCCATGGACTTGCTTGGCGTCTACATCCTATTGCCGGATGGCGCATAGCCCCTGAGGAGGAAGTAAGGACGCTCCATGAATTATCCGAGCATTCGCATCGAAGGAGCGATCTTCTCCCCGGATATCTTTGATCGTCGCGACGATCTCCCTGGCCAGCGACCACAGGATTTTGGATTCGACAACTCCGTCAAGGTAAAGGACGAGATCGCCCGCGCGTGGGCCGACGCGCAGGACTATTGGCGGATCTTCCAACGCAAGCTGGAGACCATCAAGTCCGATTCCCCTGCCACGACAGAAACGCGGAATCTTTGGATTGTACCGCTCCTCGGACTACTCGGTTACCAGCTCGAGTATCAGGCACGGGGGATGGAGCTGAACGGCAAGAATTATCCCATTTCCCACCGGGTGACCAATCGAGGGCAAACCTCTTTTCATATCATTGGATACCGAGAGGCAGCAGGGCTGGATCGAAAGCCCGACCGTGCCACGATTCGGATGTCAGCCCATGCGTTAGTCCAGGAATATCTCAATCTCAGCGAGCAAGTCTATGGATTGGTCACCAATGGTCGCCTGTTGAGACTACTGCGCGATAGCTCCCGGCTCGTCAAACTTACCTATTTGGAGTTCGATCTCGATCGGATCTTCTCCGATGGGTTGTTTGCCGACTTTGCGATCCTCTACCGGTTGCTTCATGCCTCTCGATTACCGGCATCGCAAGAAGCTTCAGCCGAGAGCATCATTGAGCGCTATCACCAGGATTCGCTGGAATCTGGCGCTCGGATTCGTGATGGCCTTAGCAAAGCCGTCGAGCAGGCGATCCTGGCCTTTGCCAACGGCTTTCTGGCCCACCCAAGCAACGAATCGCTGCGGAACTCAGTGACGACGGGCGATCTTAAGGCTGACGCCTACTATCACTACCTATTACGACTGATTTATCGACTGCTGTTCCTCTTGGTCATCGAGGAACGCGACCTCGTGTATCCATCTTCCGCGCCAACCACGAAGCGAGAAGTGTACGACCGGTACTACAGTCTCCAACGGCTCCGCCGTCTTTCGGAAAAGCGATACCTCGCCGATCATCGTCACAATGACCTCTGGTTGAGCCTCCTCGCAACCTTCCGTCTATTTGAATCCGAAGGGCCTGGGAGCAAGCTTGGTCTAGCTCCGCTAGCAGGGGATCTCTTCGGCCCTGACGCGATCGGGGTACTAAGCCGATGCATGCTGAACAATGATGTGCTGTTGGGCTGCCTGCGATCGTTGGGTCTCTATCAGCATCCAGATACCGGGCAGGTGATCCGGGTCAACTATGCGGCGCTGAATGTCGAAGAGTTTGGATCGGTGTATGAAGGCCTGCTCGAATACGAACCCGTCTTCCACTCTACCGGCAACCACTTGGAATTTGCTTTCGCCAAGGGAGATGAGCGGGGTGCGACCGGATCCCATTACACACCTGATGAGCTGGTGCAGCCGCTCCTCAAACATTCGCTCGAATACCTGATCGCGGAAAAGCTCAAGGAAGCCGATAAAGAAAAGGCATTGCTCTCCTTACGCGTCGCCGACATCGCCTGCGGTTCAGGGCATATCCTGTTGGCCGCCGCTAGGCGTATCGCCACGGAACTAGCCATTGTCCGCACGCGTGAGGAACAACCATCTCCTGGCGCCTTCCGCGCTGCTGTTCGCGATGTGATCCGCGAATGCATCTATGGTGTGGACTATAATCCTCTCGCAGTCGAGTTGTGCAAGGTCGCGTTCTGGCTTGAGGCGCACAATCCCGGCCAACCGCTGAACTTTCTCGATCATCACATCAAGAATGGGAATGCGATCGTCGGATATGTCAGACGAGAGGAATTAGATCGCGGCGTGCCCGATGAAGCGTTTGCCACAATGCCAGGGGATGATAAGGAGGTTGCAGCTGAGTTTCGAAAGCAGAACAAGGCCGAGCGAAAGGCTCAAGGCCAAACCCCGCTGAATCTTGCGCCAGAAATTCAAAAGCAATTGGAAGAGATTCTCCAACGATGGCAGGAAGTCTCTGGTTTGCCGGAGCGAACGCCGGCCGAAATCGAAACGAAAAAGAGTCGTTATCAGGACTTTACCAAGAGTCAGGATGCCTGGCTTCTGAATCAGATTGCATGCATCCCGATAGCGCAGTTCTATCTCTCTAAGACGCAGGCGAATCACGCCAAGCTACTAACTGACGCCGAGTTTCGTTTGTACTGGTCAGGTCAGCGTCATCCGCAAGGGCAAGCCACGGCCGCAGCATGGGTCACATCGATTCAGAAGCGATTCTTCCATTGGTTTTTGGAGCTTCCAGAGATCATCGAACGTGGTGGATTTGATTGCATTTTAGGGAACCCACCGTATCTTGGCGGTCAGGCTCTTAGCGGGACATATGGGCACCCATTTTGTCATTACGTGAAATGGGAGTATGCCCCGGCAGGTCTGAGCGATCTCGTCGTGTACTTTATTCGCCGTATCTATAGCCTGCTGCGACCCCAAGGCATCACAGCGTTCATTACGACCAATTCCATTAAAGACGGTGACATCCGTAAAGATGGTCTCGAACAGGTGCTTGCCCACAAAGGCGCCATTAACTTCGCTATCCGCGGGATCAAATGGCCTGGGCAGGCGAATCTTGTTGTCTCTCTAGTGGCAATCCACAAAGGCGAGTGGCATGGCAAACGGGTGCTCGATGGGAGGGAGGTCTCTGTCATCAGTGCCTACTTCGAGGACAGCATGGATGTAGGTGAACCGAAGCCGCTTCTGAAAAATGCCGACCATGTTTATCAGGGATCCATCTTTCTCGGCGACGGCTTCTTGCTGACCCATGAGGAAGCTGAGCAACTGCTTCAGAGTGACGCACGCAATCGTGAAGTAATCTTTCCCACGATCAATGGTGAAGAAATAAATAGCAGTCCTGTACAAGCGCCTGGCAGGGCCATTATCAATTTCTTCGATTGGGACATCGATAAGGCGGAAGAATACCAAGAGCCCTTTCGCATTGTTCAGGAGAAGGTTAAACCTTTTCGGGCTACGCAGAACCGAGCACGCAATCGAGATATTTGGTGGCTATATGCGGAGCATCGTCCTGGTCTGAACAGAAATCTCCAGCCTCTTAATCAATGCTTCGTCGCAGCGGCAACAACCAAGCATCTTAACTTCTCTGCTGCTCCGACAAACTATGTTTTCTCTCATGCTCTTTATGTCTTCACTACTGACCGCTGGGATCTCTATGCAATCGTCCAATCCACGCTTCACGAAGTGTGGGCACGGAAATATAGCGGTGCACTTGAGACCAGGCTCCGATACTCGCCTTCAAACTGCTTTGACACATTTCCCTTTCCAGACGGATTGTGGGAAGCGGACAGTCCGACACTGGCAAATATCGGCGTGCGTTACCACGAACATCGCCGCGCCGTCATGCGCCAGCTCTGGCTCGGCCTCACCGATATCTACAATCTCTTTCACAGCCGTGATCTCACCCCAGAGTTGGTTGCCAAAGTCAGCAAGAAGTCCAATGAGGAAGCAGAAGCAGGCCATCGCGGTCTTCTCGAAATGCGCCGACTGCATCAGGAGCTAGATAAAGCCGTCCGCGACGCCTACGGCTGGCAAGATCTCAAACTCGACCACGACTTTTATGAAGTTGAAACGCTGCCCGAAAACGACCGTATCCGCTACACCATCAGCCCCACCGCTCGCAAAGAAGTCCTCCGCCGCCTCCTCGACCTCAACCACGAACGAGCTAAGGCCGACCAAGCTGCTCTAGAAAGTCTCAGCTCTACCAAATCTGCCAAGCGCTCTCGCACAGTGAAGAGTGGTGCAACTGGAGAGACCCTTTTTAATTGAGCGTGCAAGTGATTGAGAAGATCGAGCCGATTCCAAAAATTCCCGAGGCGCTTCGCCTTGCGGCTCTTCAGAGAAAGCTGATTCCCTTCGTTGGAGCAGGAGTGTCCCAACTGGGAGGTTGCCCCGGGTGGGATCAGTTTGCAAATGCTGCTCTCCAATTCTTCGTTGGTAAGGGGAAGCTCAGTCACGCACAATTCGAGCAGATTCATTCTCTGTCTTCTCGCGTGAAACTCTCCCTCGCCTTAGAATTGGCAGTACAGCATGGCCTTCCCATTCAATTCAAAGACTTGCTTACCCCCTCAGACAGACAAAAAGAAATCGTCGGAGACGCCGTGTACCGCGATCTTTCAAGGCTTGCGATCACGTTTGTCACGACGAACTATGACGACTGGCTGGATCGTATGTCTCCAGCAGTGGTATTTCCGTCAGAACAGTCCTCGTCAGCGCATCAGCTACCAGAGACCTCTCGCCGTCGATTCTGTAAGCACAACGAAATAACGGTGGAGAATTTGGACGTTCCACATGCTGTGTTCCACATACACGGTTCAGTCCATGAGCCGGACAGCATGGTCCTAACGACCGTCGACTACTTAATACGCTATTCAAGCCATCGCATCGATGGGACAGCAAACAGAGAAAACCCATTGCTCACGTTTCTCCAAACGCTCTTTAAAATCAAAAATGTTCTTTTCATTGGCTACAGTCTGGGGGAACTGGAGGTGCTCGAATACATAGTTCAGAAAGGGATTGAGAGGGAGACTGTTACCGATGAAGCGCCACGGCACTATATCCTCCAGGGATTTTTCTCCCACGAGATCGAATTAGCGAGGAGTCTTGAGAGCTATTTCCGTCAATTCGGGATCGGTCTACTGCCATTCTCACGAGATGAGCGCGATTGGAATCAACTTGCTGAGGTCATTAGACATTTGGCGACGGAGATTCCTCCTGGGCCAATCCTAGACCTGCCGGCACGGCTTGAAATGGAGGAACTCCTCTCATGACCGTGCAGCTTACGACAAAACTCAAGTTGTTTATTGAGCGCATGACTAAAAGCGAAGAGCAGGCTCAATGGGGCTATGAACTATTGCTGAAACGGCCAGATTTTGACGAGTTCTTTGACCATCTTAAGGACGCCGGCCTTTTTGGGGCAGAACATAACCGTGGACCTCTTCCGGCTGATCAGCCCGGATACGTGTATGTGCCTTACTGGCATGCCTTGGACTATCTAGAGGCCGTGGCTAAGCGGGCTGGTGAAACAAATAATCTGCAACTCGCAGAAAAAGTGATGAATATCGTCCGAGCTGTCAGCCAGGCTCGAGAGGCCGATGGGACGATTCCCGACAATTACCACACATATAGGAAATTCGCCGAGATTCTGGGCTTGGTTCCGACTGCCGCTGTGGCTCTAGCCGACCTTGACCTTATTCCAGGATGGATTCAGGGAAAGTTTAACCGAGGAGGAGTATGTCACGCCCTCGACAAGGGAGCGCTGCGTCGGTTGTTGGCAAGTGAGTCTCCCGACGACTGGAATAAAGCGATCTCCATTCTGTGCCACTGCACGGCCCCAATTTGGGTCGACGAACAAACACTCGGCGAATCTCGCAAAAAGCCTGTAACAGTCGTCGAGGATTACTGGTTGAAGAAACTCATAAAGAATCACTCGCAAGAGCTAGGTAAGCAAGTAGGCGAAAAGGCTGCAGGAATATTTGTGGAGCGACTGCGTGAAACGTATGACAGGGGAAAGCGAGATCTTCCGAGCTGGTTACACCGTCCAGCTATAGAGGATCACGCGCAAAACCATGAGTGGATGGGGCCAGAGAATCGATTCGTGGAAGGGCTTCGTGATGTCCTGTTAAGTTGGGTTGACCATGATGTAGCGTCAGCGAAGCCGTTTATCCAAGCGCTAATCACGCACGATGCCCAAATTCTTCGAAGAATAGGTATTCACGTTGTCGACAGGCGGTGGGGGAAGATAGGGCAGTTGTTCTCTGTAGCCATTGGGCCGCGGTTACTCGATGTTGAATCTCTTCATGAAGTCTATGGTCTGCTCCAGCGTCATTTTGAAACCTTCAAGGAGGCTGATAAAGCGACTATAGTCGAGGCAATTAAGCAATTAGGGGAGTCGTCTGACGATGAAGAGAAGAATCGCCAGCTTCGTCGTACCCAGAGAGGATGGCTTTCAGCTCTAGCTGGTAAGGGATATGAGCCTGCCGATAACTGGCTCAATGATCTAAACTCCGACCACTCGATAGGACAGCTATCAGAGCACCCGGATTTTCATTCCTATATGGGGTCGTGGAGAGGACATGGACCAGCTCCATACCTACCCCAAGAGCTCATCGTATTTGCGGAAAACGGGAGTCTTATAGAGAGACTGAATGACTTCCAGGAAAAGGATTCATGGCGTGGGCCGACGACACGAGCACTTGTGGACTCACTGGAAGCAGCTGTTGCACTTGCCCCGACTACATTTCTTCAACTCCTCCAGGAATTCATAAACGCGAAACGGCCGTTCCAATACGGAGTCATAAGCGGATTCAAGGAGATCTGGAGCAAGGCAGGGCAAGAGGGGCAGGACCTTGACTGGGCCAAGGCGTGGCCGGAGTTAGTCTTGTTTTTTGAAAGGCTCATCGGGCCCCAAGAGCTTTGGACTGAAGAAGCTCTGCAAGATCAAAATCGCACGCCGAACAGAGATTGGATTCCGCCAGTCATCGCCGAATTTCTCAGAGCTGGCACACGAGATGACGACAGGGCTTATACACCGGACCTTCTAACGAGAACATGGAATCTGCTTACCAGATTACTTGAGAAATTAGAACTGGAAGATGAGCCCCCCAGCTCTGATGCAATGACCCAGGCAATTAATTCATCTAGGGGCAAGACAATTGAAGCTATGTTCTCCCATGGGCTTAGAGTTTGTCGTCTAAGTGATCGTGATCGACAGGAGCACGCTAGCGTATGGGCTACAATCGAACCGGCATTCAGAGCTGAACTCAGCAAGTGCCGAAACAGCAATTACGAGTTCTCGACCCTGTCTGGAGCATATGTCACGAACCTCGATTACATCGACCGTGATTGGTTGAAGGCACAGATCCTCAAAATCTTCCCGAGCGAGTATCAAAACAATTTTGTTTGTGCACTTGGTGGCTTGGCCTACGCAGACGTGACGCGCCCAGTTTATAGCCTTCTAGTTCACAGTGGAATAATCGACCGTGCCCTCCGACTCCAGGTAGATGATAGGAGGGTTACCGAAAGGCTTGTCGAACGCATAGCGCTTGCCTACCTGTGGGACGATGAAAAGCTGGACTCCTCACGGTTTGCCTACATATTCGAGGCAGGCCAAATAGAAGCTATCGACGATGCCATCGGTTGGTTTTGGAGTGTTCGAAAAGAGCAGTTATCCACTGAACAGGTGGAGCGAATACTTAAGTTTTGGGAGCGATGCGTATCTTGGAGCCGTACAGTTGCAGAAATACCAACTAAGCTCCTATCTAGTTTGAGCCGATTGGCTTGCTACATTCATTCAATTAACGAGAGAGAGCTAAACTTGCTGCTTGCCGTCGCACCGTATGTCCATATAGTTCACTACTACGATTTCTTTTACGAGGAGCTTGATCGGTTGGCTGATACCCACGCGGCCCAAGTCTCGGTCATTCTGAAAGCATCTCTCGATACGCATGTGCCCTATATCGACTTCGAAGACAGGCTGAAATCAATCCTCGGTAAGCTTGCGGCGAATGGCAAGCGACACGAAGCAATAGTCCTGGCAGATCGACTCAAACAGATTCCTGGAATGCCACAATTCTTTAAGACTCTACAAGGTAGACATGATTGACCGTAATGCTTTTGAGGACCTAATCGACAAAGTCGTTATCCTCGATAATTGGGCCGACCCTGACAATCTTGAGCGTAAGATTGAACTCCTGTGTTTCGCATTAGAGGAATTGAAGTATGCGAGGGGTGGAGAGACAGAGAAGGTCAGCTTTGAAGAGTACGTGCAATCGGAAGTCCGCGTTCGGAACCACAAATTAATCATCTCTGCTCCACAGAAAGTCCGGAATGTTGGGGCAGGAACGAGTCCTATTCAACTGCAAGCGCCTCTTCTGTTGTTTTTGCTCCTGAACCACAAGGAGCGTTATCAAGTCCTAGACATCATCCGACTGTTCATAGAGCAGATGCGCGGTCACCTGACTTTCCTCGATTTTAAGAAAACAAAGACCGGAGTTACTCGGTGCTTCACTAATACGCGCTTCGCCGCTCACGTCCTTCGTGATTACGGGTTACTGAAATTTACAAGACAAGAAGCTTTTAAAACCTGGGAGCTATCGCTCTCGGGATTCCTGGTTGCTGCGGATATCCTGGAGAGGCGGAGCCGTTCACAGTCACCTTGGGAAGTCTCCGCTATCAATAAAGATGCGAAGCTGGATTTGGCGACCGAGATTTATATCGCCTCGGACGGGCTTCAAAACTTCGATGATTTCGTTCGCAAACTCTCCTCAATCTGCGCGCCCGACGTGGAAATTTTCAAAACGTTTGGGCCGGTGTTGACTCAAGCTTTCGACCTTTTACAGAGCTATTGGCTAATTATCAAAGATCCTAGCAAATCGCAGCAAGAGCGCCGGAAGGCCAGTCTCGACCGTATTAAGGCACTGGATGCCCTTGGCGGGACGTTTTTAAACGAACTTGCGCGATGCATCCAAATCAATGATGCGCTCCGCAGAGCTCTGCTGAGTTACTCATGTTAATGCCCCTTCTCTCAGCCAAGGACCCCGTTGTCAGCGCCGAAGGCACGCTGGACCCGCTTGGTCTTTATCAGATCGCTGATGCCCTCGGCATCAGACTGATCCCCGGCGTTCGAGAACGCATGAGTCATCCTCGCTTTTTGACGCTCACTGCAATCTCAGCTGCGATCTGTAACGAATTCGACGACGAAGTGCTTGCATTGGACGGTGTCAGTCCTCCGTGGCAAGTTTTCGAATGGTACGTCGTCGAAGGACTTGTCCGGTGTATCAAGGATGGGAAGCGTTTGTCTGGGCTTCCTGGTCGGGACAAAGCCAGCCGTGCGATTGCCGAGGGCGTTCCACTCTCAGCCCGACGATATCTTAAGACACCGAACGTGTTCGGTTTTCACGGGGTGTACCGATTACTAGCCCGGACATTGGATATCGAGGACGACAGCAGATTGAGCGAGATGGGATATCGCTTATTAGGGACCTGGCGAGATGAGCAAGGACTTCCAGGGTTCTATGAGTCGACGCAGGGGCGTGGTGCCGACGTGTTCCGAATCTGGCAAGAAGCTGTGAAGGACGGTCTGAAGAAAGGTGCAGTTGATCGCTCTCCATCATGGCAAGGTTGGCAGCGGATTGCTGACCATTTGGGGCCTTACGATGCCGGACCGAAAGAGCGTCGGATTTTGGCCTCTATGCTTGTAGGGAGCGAGCCTGGCTTCACGCGGGAGGTGATGGACTTTCTCCGTTCCGCTGAAGGGAGGACGGCCTATGGGAAGGTTCGTGTGCGCAATGAGAGAGAGGGGGTATGGTCAGAACGCCCTTTCCATGAGGCGGTGCTGAAGGTCTCATCGCTCTCATTGAAGGAACTGCTGCTCGCCATCGAGGCATACGAGGTATTTGCTCGCTTGTTACAGGATGCCTTTGATGACTGTCTTCACGTACTGTCTCAGAGCAAATTCCGCACCTCCATTGCACGCCTTGCAGAGGGCAAACTCGTCCGTAAAGCAGCCGAGCGAGTGCCGGACCAATTTGCCGTCGTCACAGATGTGTTAGCGCCAGTTGGGGAGTCACCTCGGTTTATGCAGGCTTTCCAATTCGTCGCTGACAAGTTGGCTCCCAGGGACTGGGTCCAGCGGCTGCTTGAGCATCATCGGAAAGTGCAAGCGGGGAAGCCTCCGAATGGAAAGTTGCCGTGGTTAGACCGATTTGACGACGGTAGCTACATGGTTCGCACAGGATATCTACGAGAAGAAGGAGGAATTGGGGACGACAGCTACGTGCATGCCTATCGATTGAGCTCCCTGTGGTCCTTTGCAGAGGACTTGAGGCTGGTGTAGTCGTGGGAGATGTCAATGCAATACCAGCGGGCCACGGCAAGTTACTCGATGCCTGGGAACCGCCCAGTGAGGCTGGAGATCCAATTGGGTGTATCGCGACTACATTTACGTTTTCGCCTGCCTTCTTTGAAGAGGAGTGTCTCGCTCGTTTCTTGAAGCTGGAAAGTGACCCAACGGAAGACGGCCCGGTCTACCTAGTTGAGCGAGAAGAGAAGCTCTCGCAGGTTGTTTGTGCCGCTGTGCTCGTTGATCAACATCACTGCAAGGGGGCGCGAAGCCTCCGGTGGGATCTCCACACCGTTCGCCCCGCACGGGGCATCCTCCACGCCAAGATCTCGGTCCTATGCTGGTCTCAGTTGGTCCGTCTCATTATTGGCTCAGCAAACCTCACTGAAGACGGGTACCGCCGCAATCGGGAAGTCTATGGCGTTTTGGATTTCCACGAGGGTTCGGAAGCACCGAGGCCGCTTTTCCAAGAAGTCCTCCAATATCTTCGGCAAGTAGCGGCTGTGGCTGTCGCTGACGATGGTTCGCTCCCGCTTCAGCGCATGCACCGGTTCCTTGAGCGTGTCGAGACATTGGCCCGCACATGGGGAACTTCAGGAGACGGGCACGATCGAGAGCCGGTACGAGTCAGCATATTATTCACAGGATCTGGGCGTCCTGATCTGTTCACCCAAGTATCATCTATCTGGCCTGGAAGTAGCCCACCACACTCGACATGGGTCGTAAGTCCGTTCTTCGACCCGCCTGAGGCAAAGATCAATCCATCGGCTGAGGCGCTCTGGAACACTTTGCGAAGGCGAGGAGAGGCGACTGTCGATTATTGTGTTGAGACGGAAGACAATCCAGACTCAACGCAATTACTTGTCCGCGCACCTCGCTCGCTCCTAACGACCCGCCCACCACGCGATTCTTGTTCCGTGACATTCAGTAGATTGACAACGGATCTAGACCGACCACTTCATGCTAAGCAGATCTGGTTAGAAGACGACCGCTGGGTCCTGTTCGTCATTGGATCGTCTAATTTCACATCGGCAGGAACGGGGGTAGGGGCGTTTGCTAATTACGAAGCCAACCTGGCGTACTTGTTCGACATGAAGCAAGCTCCACACGGAGCCTATGCAGACTTTAAGCGTCGGTTTCCGGTGAGCGAATCTATTTCGAACCCTGAGACGACCCTGCAATTTATTCCAGCTTCCGATGTGGGTATTGATTCTGCCCAGGAGACCGTTCTTCTGGCAACCGGATTTCTGAACGCGACTTATCGGGGGAAGGACGGGAGTGAGGGGGAAGTGATTCTTACATTTGGGGAGAATCTGCCCTCGGGATGGCAAATTTTAGACGAGGACGAGCTTGCGCGATTCACAGAGATGGAATGGCATAGTGTTGAGAGCCCGCAGTCCTATTCGCTCGCGTGGAAAGGGCGGCCACCGTCCGGGCTCTGGGTGACATGGCAAAAGGCTGGGGGAAACGCCTGGTGGCCCGTGAATGTCTCATCGTCTGCCGATCTGCCTCCGCCTGATGAACTGCGAGACCTGCCTCTTGATGTGTTGATTGACATCCTGACATCCGCACGCCCGCTACATGAAGCGATGCGAGGCTATTTAAAGAAAACAGCGAACGCCAAGGACAGCAACCAATCAATGCCGATCAATCTCGACCCCCATAGACGTATCGATACCAGTGGATTCTTGTTGCAGCGAACGCGGCGCTTCTCCTGGGCCCTTTCCGGTCTCCGCACGCGGCTTGAGCGTCCAGTACTCAGCGATGAATGCCTGCATTGGCGTATCAGTGGACCAGTCGGGGTTATGGCTGTTGCCGCTGCGCTCACTCGTGAGGCCCAGACCGAGGAGGAACGCTCATTTCTGCTCACAGAATTGGCCTTGGAACTGACGCGAGTGAAGCCCAAGAGCGGGCCAGGGGCCCTCCCTTTACCTACTGTTCGAAAGGCTCTTCAGACCGCGGCGTATGAGTTAATTACCGGTGTGTCGGCGAAAGACGATGGCCACCAGAGACTTCTCCTGCAGTATCTAGACCGTGTGTTCAAGCGGATTACAACAAGTTAAGCGATGTCTCATCTGTACCCATTTTGTAAGCACATCAACTTGCATGTCGAAGGCCGCATATCGGCCGAGGATGCTGCGAGGCAGGAGGTAACTGCGAAAGAGATTCTGCGCCGGCTCAAGGATCAACCAGGAGTCGTATTGGCTGATGAAGTGGGGATGGGGAAGACATTTGTCGCCCTTGCCGTAGCATTGTCGGTAGCCGTGGCCAATCGTCGGCGACGCCCGGTGGTGGTAATGGTACCACCGTCACTCCAAGAGAAATGGCCGAGGGATTTTTCCCTTTTTGTCTCTCGCTGCCTTCCAGATACTTTAGGCAAAACGATCCGGTGCGGTAAGGCTACGCGAGCAGAGGAGTTTCTCAAGCAACTGGACGATCCGATGGAACGCCGATGCGCGATTATTTTCGTGACTCACGGCGCGATGAGCCGAGGCCTTTCCGATCAGTGGGTGAAACTGGCGCTCATACGCCAAGCGCTCCGCCGACGGCACGGTATCGATGACCTTAAACGAGACCTTTGTAAAAACCTGGGCGCTCTCTTGTGGCTCAAATGGATGGATAAAGATTACGGATCTGAACTTTGGAGCGACTTACTGAGAGAACATCCTAGCAACTGGTTGCCTCTACTCAAAAAATGGGGAGTGGATGTCGAGGAAGAAGGCCTCTCTCGCCTCAATGACGACCCAGTACCCCGGGCAGTGGCAGACGCGCTGGATCGACTGAATACCGATGACCTGTTTGAGGCATTAAAAGGGATCCCGCGTCGACAGTCAGAATATTTTTCAGAACGGCTACAAGATGCGCGCAGGGCCATACAGGCTGCTCTGCGCCCGGCGTGGGAAGACTGCTTGCAGAAAGCCAAGCTGCGGTTGCCCTTACTGATTCTCGATGAGGCCCATCATCTTAAAAATGATGCCACACAGCTTGCGTCATTGTTCCGTTGCCGTGAAGCTTCGGATGATATGGAAGCGGTAGGCCGTGGGGGCTTGGCCGGTGTGTTCGAACGTATGCTCTTTCTCACGGCGACGCCCTTTCAGCTTGGGCATGGGGAACTTTGTTCCGTGCTGGATCGGTTCAAGGGAGTGGCCTGGAATCTTCGGCACCACGGGAAACAATGGTTTGAAGGCAAACTGATGTCGGTGCGGAAGGCTTTGGACGCTGCTCAGGAATCAGCGCTTCGTTTGGACGATGCTTGGGGGCGACTGAAAGCGGAGCATCTCACAGTCGATGGGTACGTGTGCGATGACATCGACAAATGGTGGGAACTGGTGCATGGCCGAAGTGGAAATCCCCCAGAAGTAGAAAGAGTCCTCCGATGCTATGAAACCGCTTATGAAAAGATGCGAGCAGCGGAGGCACTCTTGAAACCCTGGGTCATCCGCCATTTGAAAGCGCGAAAGTTGCCAGCCCCTTACGATGCAACGTCCCGTCGGATCCGACTGCCTGGCCGTGCGATCGTGGATGGACAGGACGGTGGGATGGTGAGTGGCCTAGAAGTAACCGGGGATGCGGTCGTGCCATTTCTTCTCGCAGCTCGAGCAACCACTTGTTGTTCGCAGAACCGCGCCCTTTTTGCAGAAGGGCTAGCGTCCAGCTACGAAGCCTTTCTCCATACCCGGCACGAAGCCCACTTGAGAACAGTGTCTAAGGCCACTGATACAGATGATGATGGATCGGTGGTCTCGCCCGAGAATGAAGAAATACAGTGGTATCTTGAGCAACTAGACTCCTTCGTGCCGAAGAATCTCACGGCTGCTTCGATGGGCCATCCCAAGGTAGCCGCCACCACTAGACGAGTCGTTGAGAATTGGCGGCTGGGCGAAAAAGTGCTTGTGTTTTGTCACTTCGTGGCTACCGGGAAAGCACTGCGCAGGGCTATTTCCCACGCCCTAAAAGATGAGATTTGCCTGCTTGGTTCTTCCGCACTTGGGTGCCATCCTTCAGCCGTGTTTGACGAACTCGAGAAGCTCGGCAGGAGATTCTTCGACGAAGATTCACCAGTGCGTCGGTCCTGCGACGCAGAGATCGCAGACATACTTAAAGGCTACCCATCTCTCACTGGACATAGGGAGGATCTCTCCGATGCTGCTCGTCGGGTGGTCCGGACGCCATCATTTCTGGTGCGATTCTTTCCGCTCCACAAAGGGAGGCTTCAGGAGAGCGACATGCGCGAGGCTTTTCAGAAGCCGGATCAGTCGGGCATGACACTGAGTCGGCTATTACATGATTTCTTTGCATTCTTGGAAAATCAATGTGACGAGCTGAGCCGGAACGCCTTTATCGACGCTGCCTGCAGTATCCAGACCGGCTCTCACCTGGATCATACGGCAACACTCTATGCTGAGGACGAACTACAGGGGGACGACTCACGGGTGATTCTCCCGAATGTTCGACTAGTTAACGGCACTACTCAACAAGAGACGAGGCAACGGTTGATGTTAGCGTTTAATACACCTTTCTACCCTGAAGTGCTGGTGGCTAGCAGCGTTATGGCCGAGGGCGTTGATCTCCATCTGAACTGTCGCCATGTCATCCATCATGACCTGTGCTGGAACCCGAGTACACTCGAACAACGCACAGGGCGTGTGGATCGGGTCGGAGCGAAGGCTGAACGAAGCGGGAAGTCCATCTACGTCTATTTGCCCTATTTAAGCGAGACGCAGGACGAAAAAATGTTTCGGGTCGTGACCGACCGGGAGCGCTGGTTCAGCGTGGTAATGGGGGAGAAATTTGAGTTGAACGAGCAGTCTACTGAAAAGCTATCAAGACGGCTTCCTTTGCCGGAATCCGTTGCTTATCAACTGGCTTTACGACTGGAAGTGGCAACCCCCTGAACCTCATCAATAACAACACCTCTTTCAGACCCCTCAATACTTTTCCCGACAGTCAACGCTAGACTGCCTGCCAGCATCAGGACAGTGGGGGACTGTGGGGAGGAAGTTATTCTGCCTACAGTTCTTGGTGGTCTGCAAAGCTGTAGTATCGGTCCCCGCCCAGCACAACATGGTCAAGCACCGTGATGCCGAGCAGCTCGCCGCCTTCCTTGAGACGCCGTGTCAGGGCGCGATCCTCTTGACTGGGAGTCGGATCACCGCTGGGGTGGTTGTG
>FRDC01001008.1_pt2 | contig 31091 bp, 31 predicted proteins | sample 1106171 | NCBI WGS metagenome assembly FRDC01 (sample SAMEA3930566, study PRJEB13176) | freshwater metagenome | biome: Drinking water system; feature: drinking water; material: water | place: Singapore | collected 2014-12-20 | reverse complement strand
GGTCCCTATCTGCCGTGGGCGTTGGAAGTTTGAGGGGGGCTGCTCCTAGTACGAGAGGACCGGAGTGGACGCACCTCTGGTGTACCGGTTGTCACGCCAGTGGCATTGCCGGGTAGCTATGTGCGGGAGTGATAAACGCTGAAAGCATCTAAGCGTGAAACATGCCTCAAGATGAGACTTCCTGGAGAGTTAATCTCCCTAAAGGGTCGTTGCAGACTACAACGTTGATAGGCTGGATGTGGAAGCGCAGTAATGCGTTAAGCTAACCAGTACTAATTGCCCGTGCAGCTTGATCCTATAACAGTAAGCACTGTTATGAGCATTACGTGCTCGAGAAGGTGACGCAATCAAATCCAGATTCTTCCTAACATGACTGAGCTAACCAGAGATGCATTTATGGTTGCTGGTTTCTAATCTCTAGTTTCCAGGTTATGTCTGACGACCATAGCGGCGTGGAACCACTCCTTCCCATCCCGAACAGGACCGTGAAACGCGCCAGCGCCGATGATAGTGTGGATTCCCATGCGAAAGTAGGACATTGTCAGGCTCAAATTAACAAACAAAGCCCACTAAGGTGGGCTTTTGTTTTTGAGCCGCTATTATGCGGCAAGCTGTAAATCAGTAATCGCGGCAGCAAGAAAACGTCCCGCCTCTCCACCAGTGACAACGCGGTGATCGAAAGTTATAGAGAGTGGTAAGACACGATGTACTGCTGGGCTGCCCTTCGCTGCAACAACTTCCTGGCGGATGCGACCCGCCCCGAGTATCGCGACAGTGGGTGGGACCACAATCGGTGCAGCATAACGACCGGCGATCATGCCGAAATTGGACAGGGTAATGGTATTGCCGCGCAGTTCTTCTGGTGGGATTTTGCGCGCTTTGACATCCGCTCGCATCAGGTCCAATCCGCGGCGTAAATCTGTAGCATCGCGATTAGCGACATCGCGCAAAACCGGCACAAATAATCCATCTGGCAAATCGACAGCGATGCCGACGTCTATTTTTTTCAGCACTCGTCTCCCCATGGTTTGATTCTCATACCAAGAGTTGAGCCCAGGTTCTGCACGGCAGCCAGCCACGATTGCCCGCACTAAGCGAATAGTGACATCGGTTCCTTGCGGCCACGCTTCGATATCCGCATCGTCAACTAAGGTGGCCGCAGCGACTTCGCTTTGGGCCAGTGCCATGTTTTGCGCCATCGCTCGTCGCACGCCACGCAGAATTTCCGGCGGCCCCACTTCGGCCAATATTTTTGCTACACGTTGTACGTCACCCGCAGTGATCACGCCATCGATGCCGGATGGCGTGACCATCGCCAAGTCAACGTTTAGTTGGCGTGCGAGCGCGCGTACCGCGGGGGTGGCCTTAACTGTCGAACTCGTACGAGTCAGTACGGTGGGCGATTCCTCTGCAGTCTGTTTGCCAACTTTCATTTCACCGACCACTGTGCCGCTGTCTTCGCTCGCGCCTTCAAAACCGACGAGAGGTGCTCCGACGTGGACGATTTCACCTGCTTTGGCGAATAGTTTTTCGATTCGACCATCTTGGGGAGAAGGAACTTCTACAATCGCTTTGGCTGTTTCGACCGAGACTAGGGGTTGATCGATTTTGATCTCTTCACCAACTTGACTATGCCATTGAACGATTTCAGCTTCCTGTAAACCTTCGCCTAGATCCGGCAGTTTGAAAATTTTCATGCACTCTCCAAAGTCTTTTTTGCTGCGCTAATAATGCGTTCTACGCTGGGAATATATTGGTGTTCGAGCTTAGCGAGCGGAACGATCACATCATAACCAGTAACCCGTTGCACAGGGGCTTGTAAAGAATACAAACCTTGTTCAGCCAGATTGGCGGCGATTTCCGCGCCGAAGCCACTGGTGCGGGCAGCTTCGTGAACGATGACGCAGCGTCCCGTTTTGGTCACCGATTCAAGAATCGTGGTCATATCGAGAGGTTTTATAGTCGCTACATCGATCACTTCTGCAGAGATCCCTTGTTGAGCCAGATGGTCGGCAGCACTTAGTGTTTCCTGCAACATCGCTCCCCAACTGACCAGAGTGACATCACTTCCCTCTCGCAAGGTAAAACATACATCTAAGGGCAAGGCTTCGCCATGATCAGCGAGCTCTTGTTTAAATAAGCGATAAAGCCGAGTGGGCTCCAAAAAAATTACCGGATCAGGATCACGAATCGCAGCTAACAGTAAGCCATAAGCCCGCTGCGGAGAAGACGGTATCACAACTCGCAAACCCGGCATATGGGCGAATAGTGCTTCAGGACTCTCCGAGTGATGTTCCGGGGCGTGGATGCCCGCACCACAGGGTGAGCGCAGTACTAGCGGACAGCTTAAACGGCCACGGGTGCGATGGCGAAAGCGCGCTGCATGATTGATAATTTGGTCGATAGTTGGATAGATGAAGCCGGTGAACTGGATTTCCGCTACAGGTTTTAATCCCATCAGCGCCATACCTACCGCGATTCCCGCTATCGAGGTCTCAGCAAGCGGGGTATCGATGACTCTCTCTGCGCCGAAGCGAGCTTGCAAACCGACTGTTGCGCGGAACACGCCGCCGTTGATACCTACATCTTCACCTAAACAAACCACCGAAGAGTCATGCTGCATTTCATAAGCCAATGCACGATTTACCGCTTCTACTAAAGTAAGTTCAGCCATGAGCAGCTCCATTAATGGAGGCAAAGTGTAGAGCGACAGCTAGCTGTTCTTCCAAGGCCAACGGTAATTTGGCATAAAGTTGATCGAACATCATTCTAGTAGTTGGTGGCGGTGTGGCTAAATACTCATCCACGGTTTGATTTACTTTTTCTGCACATTCTTTTTGTAAACGTTCTTCTTTATCTTTATCCCAAGCTTGCAAGTGAACTAGATAATTGCGCAGGCGGATGATCGGTTCAAGCGACCATTGTTGTTTTACGATGTCAGGATCGCGATAGCGTGTGGCATCATCGGCGGTAGTGTGATCGCCCAAGCGGTAACTCAGCGCCTCAATCAAAGTTGGACCGCCTCCAGCGCGCGCTTTATCGATTGCCGTTTGCGCGACCTGGCGTACTGCGATGATATCGTTGCCATCGACTTGATGCCCTTCAATACCTGCGGCAATCGCTTTTTGTGCCAGGGTTTGTGCAGCGGTTTGTTGCTTGCGCGACATAGAGATCGCCCATTGGTTATTGTTGATAACCATGACTAGAGGCAGCGTCCATACACCTGCAGCGTTCATACCTTCGTAAAAATCACCCTTAGATGTTGCGCCATCACCAAAAAAACAAACTGCAACATTCGCTTCACGTTTGAGCTTAAATGCCAAAGCTACACCAGCAGCATGGCAGATCTGGGTACCGATAGGGACACAGTTGGGTAAATCAAGTCTAGCTCGTGCGAAATCGCTGCCTCGTTCATCTCCACCCCAATAAAGCAAGGTATCGACCATAGCCACTCCTCGAACAAACTGCGCAGCATGATCGCGGTAAGAAGGGACCAGCACATCGTTTTCTTGCATAGCGCAAGCCACGCCTACACCGATCGCCTCTTGACCTAAAGCAGAAGCGAAGGTGCCAAGCTTACCAGTGCGCTGTAATGCGATGGCTTTACTGTCGAAAGCGCGTGCAAAAACCATCGCACGATATAAGGGAATTAATTGATTTGGGTCACGAGCGAACTCAGGAAGCTTTTGTAACTGTTCTCCCTGGGGATTTAAGTATTGGGTATAGGCGATTTGAAAACTTGCGACAGTCATGCGTTGCAGCCTCCTCTACGGATTGTGTCCGGGTCATTAATTAATTGACTCGTTTTGTGAGCCAATTTTGTATTTGCTACTAAATTACGCCGAGCGACTTGCCTACTTTGTTGAAAGCATGTACAGCGCGCTCTATCTGTTGCGCAGTATGTTGTGCGGAAAGCTGCACTCGGATTCGTGCTTTACCTTCAGGGACCACCGGATAGAAAAACCCGATCACATAAACTCCTTCATCCAATAGACGCTGCGCAAACGTCTGGGTAACTTTAGCGTCGTAAAGCATGATCGGGGTGATGGGGTGTTCCCCAGGCAGTATGTTAAAGCCTGCCTCGCTGATCGCTTTGCGGAACAGCTTGGTATTTTCCATCAAACGATCGCGTAGTTCAGTGGAGCGAACGAGCAGTTGCAAGGCTTTGAGGGATCCACCCACTACCGCCGGAGGTAGGGTGTTAGAAAAAAGATAAGGGCGGGAGCGCTGGCGGAGCAGAGCGACGATTTCTTTTCGAGCCGCAGTAAATCCACCTGAAGCACCGCCTAAAGCCTTACCAAAAGTGCCAGTGATGATGTCGATGCGATCCATCACGTTGTGGTATTGGTGTGTGCCGCGCCCTTGTTTACCTAAGAATCCAGTCGCATGGCATTCATCGATCATCACCATAGCATCATAACGGTCAGCTAACTCACAAATGCGATCGAGTTGAGCGATGGTGCCATCCATGGAAAACACGCCATCGGTAGCAATTAGCCTACGTCTTGAATCGACAGCGGCGATGAGATAGCTTTCTAAGTCAGCCATGTCATTATGGCGATAACGAAATCGTTTTGCTTTGCAAAGACGAATACCATCGATGATCGAAGCATGATTCAACTCATCGGAAACAATTGCGTCTCGTTCGTCTAACAATGGTTCAAATAACCCGCCATTAGCATCAAATGCAGCAGCGTAAAGAATCGCATCTTCCATACCAACAAAGTCAGCGATACTTCGCTCAAGGGATTTATGAATATCTTGAGTGCCGCAGATGAAACGCACTGATGAGAGGCCGAAGCCATGTGTATCGATCGCCGCTTTTGCGGCGGTGATGACTTCAGAGTGGGAAGAAAGGCCTAGATAATTATTGGCGCAAAAATTAAGCACTTCCTTGTTATCGGTTGTGCGGATAATTGCGCCTTGTGGGCTGGTGATGATGCGTTCTGTTTTATACAAACCTGCATCGGTTATGGCTTGTAATTCTCCTTGCAGTTCTTTTCGAACGGATTCGAACATGTTTAAGCTGCAAGAGCTGTTTGTTTGGTTTGTTGAATCGACTTAGTACGCACCATATGTAGCATTTCTGTAGTCATTTTGGCTAAATCAAATTGCGGCCGCCAGTTCCAATCGTTACGAGCTGCACTATCGTTAATACTCTCCGGCCATGTGGAAGCGATCTGTTGTCGATAATCAGCTTGATAACGAATCGCAAAGTGCGGCAAGTGTTTTTGGATTTCTGTAGCGATCTCGGCCGGAGTAAAACTCATAGCTGCCAGGTTATAAGCTGTTCTGAGGCTGATCTGTTGTGCGGACGCTTCCATCAACTCAACCGTGGCGCGTATCGCATCGTCGATATAGATCATCGGAAGGCGAGTGTCGGCGTTAAGAAAGCATTGCATTATTTCCCCACTGACTGCTTTGTAGAAAATTTCTACTGCATAATCGGTTGTGCCTCCGCCCGGCATGGTTTGGTGGCTAATTACACCGGGATAACGCAAAGAACGTACATCGAGCCCGTAACGTTGATGATAATAAGCACACCAATTTTCGCCGGCTACTTTGCTCATACCATAAACGGTTTCCGGTGTAAGTGCGGCATCCTGCGGAGTAAATTGCCGCTGCACATTGCGACCGAATACAGCGATCGAACTCGGAAAGAAAAATCGCTCTAAACGTCTATCCTTCGCTACTTCCAGGGCATTCAACAAGCTGGTCATGTTGACTTCCCAGGTGGTAAGAGGTTGTTGCTCTCCTTTGGCGGAGAGCACTGCAGGCAAATGATAAAGTTGTGTAATGCTGTAATGCGCGACCACGCAGCGTAAAGCTTCTTTGTCGGTAGCATCTAAGAGCTCGAAAGGTCCTTCTTCTCTAGAGTTTGAGTAATGCAAATCTGATGCTACGACGCGATCACTGCCGTAGCGATCGCGTAGCCTTTTTGTTAAGGCTGTGCCAATTTGTCCGTTGGCTCCGGTGACGAGTATCCTCTCTTTTGTCATATAGCCCCCATATCTGTTTGTTCGATGTATCGAACATTTAACGACTTAAATCTGTGGTACAGATTTACCGTTGCTCATGAGTAAACAGTTTTTGCGCTTGTGCCAGCGGATGAAACTGATTAATCTAGCTGCCGATCGACTATGATTGCGGGATTGAGCGATTGGAAACTCAGTTTTACTCGTGACCATTAGCCGCTGTTCGGTAAAGCGAATTATTCGGTAAGTTGAAGCTGATTGCAACCGATTATTTGTACACGACAATCTATTTTGATTTCTCATGGTAAAACGGCATTCGCCCCCGCCCAGCGTCGGCGCAAAAGTGCGTCGACAAAGGCGGCTTAGAGAACTCACTCTTGATGAGCTTGCTGGAGCAGCGGGGATCTCGAAATCTATTTTGTCAGAGATAGAGCGTGATCGAACTAACCCAACCATTGCCACTTTATGGCGGCTGGCGAATGCCTTGGGTTTTTCTATTGCAGAGCTCCTCGGAGGAAACGAGCCCAAAGAGTTTATTCGGCGAGTTGTTCAGTACGAGATACCCAAGATCGCTAGCAAAGACGGCAAAGTACAACTGCGCATACTTGGCCCACTTAATTTGGCGGCTAAAATTGAATGGTATGAACTCTTCGCAGAGCCTGGGGGAATATTGAGATCGGCGCCGCATAGCCAAGGCACAGTCGAACACTTATCGGTCTTGGGCGGAACCTTGATGGTAGAAAGCGGTGTTAATAGGCAGCTTATACAAGCAGGCGATACGGTTCGTTATGCAGCCGATTTACCCCACGTTATTCACAACAACACTAAACGACCTGCTCACGCGATTCTAGTGGTTACTCTTAAGGCAGGATGATGATGGCTGGCATTCAACGGTCACGCTGTACCATGTTAAACAATTTGCTATTAAATGGTGCCTTCTTAGCCAGCTTGGTATGGCTTGCGAGTGGCTTACAGGCACAATCGATCAGCGGTGCAATTATCGGTGAAGCATTACGTTACAACTTAAGCCCAACGCGATTTAATTGGGGCGACAGCTGGGTGAGCGCATGGTCAAGTGATAATAAATTGTATTGTACAGCTGATGATACTAAGGGCTTTCAAAACGAGTTTTATCCTTCCGGAAGGAACTTGATTCTGTCAAGCTTTGACGAAACAAACCCACAGGATTTGTTGGGACGCACTGTCAATTCCATGACTATTTTTGGTACTGAAGGACAGTCCGTAGAGGAGCAAGGTGTAGATGGTCGATATTATCAATTTACATGGAAAGCAAATGGACTTACTTCAATCGATGGTGTTCTCTACATGAGCGTGAGTCGTCATGCTTATGGTGCTAACTTCAGCGATCTGCGACAACGGGCCAAAGACGCCAATATTATTAAATCGATCGATTATGGATTGACTTGGCAACCGTTGCCTGCGCTGCAGGCACAGCCTTACGCGTCTCATGAGGTGATGTTCGCTGGAGATAAGTTTGCTACGCCAGTTTTTATAGAGTATGGGCAAGATGGTCAACCCCCTAAACCAGTGCCTGATCAAGCTGACGAATATGTCTATGCCGTCTCGAATAATGGCTTTTGGAATAACGGTGATCATGTTTATTTAGGCAGAGTGCACAAAGTAGATCTACCCAATTTAGATGCCAGTCAATGGCAATTTGTTGCAGCGCTTATTGAAGGTACGCCGGTGTGGGGTAGCCTTAACGAGGCTCAGCCTATACTTTCTGCAACACGACAATTGAGTGTGGGTGGAGTCGTTTATGTGCCGGCCTTTCGCAAATATGTTATGCCGCAGTGGCATTATCCTGAGTTACCCGACACCTGCGGCCCTATTCCCCCACCATGGCCAGGTCCACCACATCCGGAGCCGAACTATGTCAACCCATTTGTCACATGTATTAAACAGACTAGTTGGCACTTTTATCAAGCTGATCATCCTTGGGGGCCATGGCAATTATTTCACGTCGAGAATTATATTGATCGCAATACTGACAGCATTGGGATGGGATTTTACAATCCGACTATTCCCAACAAGTTTATTGCCAGTACAGTGCGCCAGGTCAAAGACGAAGAACATCTAGATATGTGGATTCTCACTGCTGGTAATTTCATGACTTACGCGCAAGAGCCCGAGCAAAATCCATTCGGTTATTTCGATTGGAGTACGACGCGTTATACTTTGCATATACTGCCGCTCACTTTGATAAGACCAAAATAAACACAACTTAGTCTTTGCGCAATAGAGGAACAAAACGCACCGCTATTGTGCTATGCGTTTTAGTTGTGCCGTCTAGATTTTTCTCAATGACAAGTAGCTCTTGTTGCCCATCACGTTGCCCGACAGGCAATACCATTTTTCCAGTGGGTTTAAGTTGTGCAAGTAATGCAGATGGAACATGATCCGGTGCCGCGGTCACCATGATCGCATCAAAAGGCGCGTGCTCCTGCCAACCGGCATAGCCATCACCAATTTTGAAAGCGATATTGCGGTAACCTAACTCATGCAAGGTTTGCTTGGCGCGTAGCCCCAAAGCCTCGACGAGCTCAATGGTGTAAACCTTACCGACTAATTCTGCTAGTAGTGCAGCTTGATAACCTGAACCTGTACCGATTTCCAACACGGAATGCTTGGGTTGTAAATCCAATAAGTCGGTCATCAAAGCCACGATGAACGGTTGGGAAATAGTTTGTCCATAGCCTATAGGCAAAGGACGATTTTGATAAGCCCAAGCACGTTGTTCTGGTGGGACAAACGCATGACGCGGCAACTTGCGCAGGGCTTCCATTACACGTTGATTAAATTGCTTTCGTCCGGTATCCCGGGCTGTGGCACGGGCCATAGTGTTTATTTCTTGGACAAGCGCATCTCTTTGCGTTACGAAATCATCGGCGGTGACAGGCATGATTATCACTAGAGCAAAGTAACCCGTTATTCGAAGATTAAGGCAGACCATAGCTAGTAAATTTTTTAAGTACAAGCTGCATCTCCGGTTAACAAGCAGGGTTCGTCGAGTTGCCGGGCTTGCCGATGTTGCCGACAGCACTAGCTTCGACATCTGCAATGCGATAGTGATGATAGCTTCGCGTAGCGTGAGATCGTTCACACCGCAAAATCTGGGAACAATCGAGCGAGCTCTTGACGATTGGCGCGCACGATACCTCGTTCGGTGATCAAACCCGTTATCAGTCGTGCTGGTGTGACATCAAAAGCGAAATTTACCGCGGGAGTTTTTTTTGGCGCGAGCAACCAACTCTGTGTTTCGCCATAGGCACTCATCGCATGGAAATGGGTGACTTCTTTACCGTCGCGCTGCTCGATGGGAATATCGCGTATTCCGTTTTCTAGCGTCCAATCTATGCTCGGGCTAGGTGATGCTACATAGAAGGGAATGTGATTATCCCAAGCTGCTAAGGCCTTGGAGTAAGTGCCGATTTTATTGCAAACATCGCCGTGGCGAGTCACTCGATCAGCTCCCACTAAAACAATGTCGACCATGCCTCGCTGTAGCAAATGGGCGCTGGCGCTGTCGACGATCAAGCTGTGAGGAATGTTGTGCTGTTCCAATTCCCACGCGGTCAAGCTTGCTCCCTGTAAACGTGGACGAGTTTCGCTTACCCATACCTGTAGTGCCAGCCCTTTTTGCTGCGCTAAATAGATCGGTGCGGTAGCGGTTCCCCAAGCCAATGTAGCTAGCGCTCCGGCATTGCAGTGAGTGAGGATATTAAGCGGCGCCTTTTTTTCGGCAGCGAGTTGTTCTAATAGAGCGAGACCATGTTCGCCTATTCGGCGATTGATTTCCATGTCTTCAGCGCAGATGGCCTTGGCTTCAAGCCAGGCGATTTCCGCGCGAGCGGATTTAGGGGAAGTTTGGACTTTATTTCGCACACGTTGCAACGCCCAGAGCAGATTAACCGCGGTGGGTCGCGTTTCGAGTAGTAGCTGATAAGCCCGATCGAGATGGCTGTCGGAGCTATCTTTCTTCAGTGCAAACGCCAGACCGAAGGCTGCCGCAGCACCGATCAGTGGGGCGCCGCGTAACTGCATAGTCTTGATCGCTTCGACAACCTGTTCCAAATGAGTGAGCTCAAGGATAACCAGCGCGTGAGGTAATCGTGTCTGATCGATGATTTGGATAGCCTGTCGATCAGGCTTGGGCCGTAGAGATGTGTAAGCGAGAGTCATCGCACTGAAGTGTAAAACTTCGGACAGTTTGTGAAAAGGATTAAAATCAAACTAGAAATGTTCGGCAATATACTGTTCTTGCGCGAGACTTCTCTGCTATAATCCGCCGCCATAAACAACGAGAAATGGGCTGTTCCAGCCCATTTTTTTTTGGTTTTGGGTATACGTGCGATGGAAACAAAGCTTGACATGATCTTAGATAAGGCTTTGACTGGGCTCGGATATGAGCTCGTCGACGTTGAGTTTTCGCCGCGCTCGGGTTCGTTGCGGGTATTCATCGATCGACCTGGTGGGGTGACAGTAGACGACTGTGCTCGGGTGTCGCATCATCTGTCGCGATTGCTCACAGTGGAGGGGATTGATTACCGGAATTTGGAAATCTCCTCACCTGGGTTGGATCGGCCGCTGAAGAAGCCAATTGATTATCAAAGATTTCAGGGCGAGCAAGTGCAAGTGAAGTTGCGAGTAAGCCAGGCCAATAGCCGTAAAGCTACCGGGATACTGCGTGGCATGATCGGCCAAGAAGTACAGATTGAAACAACACAAGGAATGCTGACTGTTGCGCTATCTAATATAGAAAGAGCGCGCTTAGTGCCGCACATCGAATGGAGAAAGCAATGAATCGTGAACTGTTATTGCTAGTGGATGCTTTGGCTCGCGAGAAAAACGTGAGTAAGGAAATTGTTTTTACGGCGCTGGAATCCGCGCTTGCTTCCGCTACCAAAAAGCGTTTCCGAGAAAACGTCGATGCCAGAGTAGCGATCGATCGTACTACTGGCGATTACGATTCCTTCCGCCGCTGGCTGGTGGTGGCTGATGAAGAGTTGGAAGAGCCTGATCAGCAAATCAGTTTAAGCGAAGCGCAGCAACGCGATCCCAATCTATCGGCAGGAGCGTACGTCGAAGAGCCGCTCGAACCGATTCAATTTGGTCGAATCGGCGCACAAGCCGCCAAGCAGGTTATCTTGCAGAAGATTCGTGATGCCGAACGCGAACAGATTTTGAATGATTTTCTGCAACGTAAGGAAGATATTATCAGTGGTCCGGTAAAGCGCATCGAACGCGGCAACATCATCATAGAATCCAATCGCGTTGAAGGGATCATTCCGCGTGATCAACTGATACCTAAAGAAAATATTCGCACTGGCGATAGGGTGCGGTCTTATCTAATGAAAGTTGAGCCACAGAATCGCGGCCCACAGTTGGTGCTGTCGCGGATCGCTCCAGAATTCATGATTAAGTTGTTCGAGCTAGAAGTGCCCGAGATTGAACAAGGTTTGTTAGAGATCAAAGCGGCAGCACGCGATCCCGGTTTGCGGGCGAAAATCGCCGTGAAATCGAACGATCCACGACTCGATCCGATCGGCACCTGCGTCGGCATGCGGGGCTCGAGGGTGACTTCGGTGACCAATGAGCTTGCTGGCGAGAGGGTCGACATCGTCTTATGGTCTGAAGATCCCGCCAAATTCGTGATCAATGCCTTGGCGCCGGCAGAGATTAGCAGCATCGTGGTCGATGAAGAAAAACACAGCATGGATGTAGTAGTGGATGAAGAGAATTTAGCGATCGCCATCGGCCGTGCGGGACAAAACGTCCGGCTTGCCTCTGAGCTCACGGGTTGGGAATTAAATCTAATGAGTGTGGAGGAATCCAAAGCCAAACACCAAGCTGAATCGGAGCGGCTCACTCAATTATTCATTGCGAAGTTGGATGTCGATCAAGAAGTCGCAGAGATTCTCATTCAAGAAGGTTTTTCGACACTTGAAGAAATTGCTTATGTGCCCTTGAACGAGTTGTTGGAAATCGAAGCTTTTGAACAAGATATGGTAGAAGAACTACGCTCTCGGGCACGCAATGCGCTGCTAACCGAAGCCATAGCGCAGGAAGAGAACTTGGAGAAAGCCTCCGAAGATCTATTGAGTCTAGAAGGCATGGACAGTGAAATAGCGGGCAAGTTAGCGACACATGGTGTAACCACACGTGACGCGTTAGCCGATTTGGCATTAGATGAATTGACGGAGATGGTCAGTATGCCGGCCGAGCGCGCCCAGCAGCTGATTATGAAAGCGCGCGAGCATTGGTTTAGAGAAGAGGCCGCTGCCGCCCCTGCTCGCTAGGAGAAGATATGCCGCAAATCACCGTTGAACAGTTCGCTAGCGAAATGAAGATGCCGCCCAATGTGCTGCTCGAGCAATTAGGCGCAGCGGGGGTTACGGTTAAAAAAATCGGCGATAAATTATCGGAGCAGGATAAAACGCGGTTGCTCGATTATTTGCGCAAGCAACATGGCGCAACGCCTGAGAAGAAAAAAATAACCTTAACACGTAAACAGACGACCGAGATCAAGCAAGCGGATAGCACGGGTAAAGCGCGTACCATACAAGTCGAAGTCCGCAAAAAACGGACCTTTGTTAAACGCGAAGATGAATCGCTATCACCTGTGATTGCCGCGCCGGTGGAAGAGCCTCCTACCATACAACCGGTATTGAGTGCTGAAGAAATCGCCGAACGCGAATCTGAGGCACGGAAGCAAGCGGAACTTATCGCTCGACAAAGCGAGGAGCAGCAAAAAAAACAACAACGCAAACGTAAGGCGGTTGAGTCCAAGGAAGCCGAACTCAAGGCGGCAGAAAGTAAAGCCACAGCGCAAGCAGCGGTTAAAGAAGCGCCTGTAGTTCCAGAAGTAAAAATAACACCGCCCCCTGTAGAAGAAAAAGGCAAGGCGAGCACCGAAGGCACGTTACACAAATCGGTTGCCAAAACGAGCGAGAAAAAACCGGCGGGCAAGCGGGAAAAAACAACGCAGCCGACTTGGCAAGAAGAGGCGGCGCGCAAACGAGCCATTAAAGTCCGGGGCGATGTCACTGGCGGCGTAGGCTGGCGCGAACGGAAAGTAAAAACTAAGCATGAAGACAAACACGAAAAAGAAGCACTAGCGAGTTTTGTTCCACCCGAGCCGGTAATACGAGAAATTACTGTTCCCGAGACGATCACGGTTGCTGAATTAGCTCATAAGATGTCAGTTAAGGCAGCAGAGGTGATCAAAGCGTTGATGAAGTTGGGCACGATGGTGACGATTAATCAAGTGCTTGATCAAGAAACAGCGATGATTGCGGTCGCGGAAATGGGGCATCAAGCCAAAGCTGCAAAACTTGATGATCCCGATACCTTATTGGCTGAAGCAGCTCAGCAGACCACCGCTGAAGTGCTGCCCAGACCACCCGTAGTTACTGTTATGGGCCATGTCGATCATGGAAAGACGTCTTTGTTGGATACGATTAGACGCACACGGGTTGCGAGCGGCGAAGCGGGCGGAATTACGCAACACATCGGCGCCTATCATGTGGAGACAGCACGCGGCACCATCACTTTCCTCGATACGCCAGGTCACGAAGCTTTCACCGCCTTGCGTGCGCGAGGTGCGCAAGTAACCGACATTGTGGTGTTAGTTGTAGCTGCGGACGACGGCGTGATGCCGCAGACTATCGAGGCGATTCACCATGCTAGAGCTGGCGAAGCGCCGATTGTTGTCGCGATCAACAAGATCGACAAACCTGAAGCGAATCCGGAGCGAGTTAAACAAGAATTGGTCGCACAAAGTGTAGTGCCCGAGGAGTATGGTGGTGACGCTATGTTTGTGACTGTATCCGCTAAGACCGGTCAGGGCATCGATAATTTACTCGAGCGAATCCTGCTACAAGCTGAGGTACTAGAGTTAAAAGCGCCTAGAGATGCGCCGGCCCGCGGTATTGTCATCGAAGCGCGATTGGATAAAGGACGAGGTCCGGTAGCCAGCGTATTAGTGCAATCTGGAACCTTAAAGCGCGGCGATATCGTGCTAGCCGGTGCAGTGTTCGGTCGAGTACGGGCGATGAACGATGAAAACGGCGAAGCTGTACAAGCAGCCGGCCCCTCCATTCCGGTCGAAGTGTTGGGCTTATCCGATGTGCCTCATGCTGGAGAAGAAGTCTTGGTATTGGGCGATGAACGGAAAGCACGGGAAATCGCTTTATTCCGACAAGGTAAATTCCGCGATGTGAAATTAGCTAAGCAACAAGCAGCGAAACTGGAAAACGTGCTTGAACAAATGGGCGAAGGGGCGAAGCTTCTGGCACTGGTAGTGAAGGCTGATGTGCAAGGGTCTTATGAAGCTCTTACCCATGCTTTGTCCAAGCTTGCGACTCAAGAAGTTAAAGTCAATATCGTGCACAGTGCAGTGGGTGGTATCACAGAGTCGGATGTGAACTTGGCGATTGCATCTAAGGCAGTGATCATCGGTTTTAATACTCGAGCCGATGCCGCAGCACGAAAATTAGCAGAGCACAGCGGTGTACAAATTCGCTATTACAACATCATCTACGAAGTTGTCGATGACGTAAAGGCTGCGTTGTCTGGATTATTGGCGCCGGAGCAGAAAGAAAATCAACTCGGCTTGGTGGAGATCAGACAAGTTTTCCGCATCAGCAAGGTCGGTGCCATAGCGGGTTGTTATGTGCTCGAAGGTTTAGTACGTCGTGGCGCGAAAGTTCGCCTATTGCGCGACAACGTGGTTATTTTTGATGGCGAGCTCGACACGCTAAAACGCTTTAAGGACGATGTGCGCGAAGTCAAATCAGGTTTTGAGTGTGGTTTGTCGATAAAGAATTATCAGGATATCAAGCCCGGCGATCAACTCGAAGTCTACGAAATTGTTGAAGTGAGCAGAACCCTGTAGTGCAACGCTATGAAACGTCCCAGCAATCGCCCGCAGAAAATTGGCGATCAGATCCAACGTGAACTGGTCGATTTGATCCATAGTCAATTAAAGGATCCTCGAATAGGAATCGTCACCATTACCCAAGTGGAAGTGTCGAGCGACCTCACTCACGCCAAAGTTTTTTTTACCGCCATGACCGATAAAGAGCATGCGGATCGAACTTATCAAGCCCTCCAACATGCTGCAGGCTTCTTGCGCAGCGGGCTGGCGCATCGACTCAAGAGCTATTCTGTGCCCACATTGCATTTCGTTTATGACGATTCGATCGAAACCGGCATACGGATAACAACACTTATTGATCGAGCTGTTCAAGAAGATCATAAATTATCTAATCCATAACGCGCTGGTTCATCTATGAGACGCGGTCGTACTGTAGACGGCGTTTTGCTGCTCGACAAAGCAGTCGGTGTCTCCTCTAATGTGGCGCTTCAACAGGTTAAACGGCTGTATAAGGCGAACAAAGCGGGACATACCGGGACTCTGGATCCTTTCGCCAGCGGTTTGCTGCTGATTTGTTTCGGTGAAGCGACTAAGTTCGCTCAGTTCGCAATAGAGCAGGACAAAACCTACTTGGCAACGTTGCGCCTAGGTATGAAGACCCATACTGGCGATAGTGAAGGCGAGGTAGTCCAAGAACGCCCGGTCAATTGTTCCAGCATCGATATTGAACATGCGCTGACGCGATTTCGCGGCGAGCAACTGCAACGACCGCCACGTTTTGCCGCACTCAAATACCAAGGGCAGCCTTATTACCGTTATGCGCGTGCCGGGATCGATATACCGCTTAAGCCTCGTTCGATCACTATTCATGAATTACATGTACAAGAATGGTCTGTACCTCAACTAGTATTGTGGATACGTTGTAGTAAGGGAACGTATATCCGCAGTCTAGCCGAAGACATCGGCGAGGTTTTGGGTTGCGGGGCCTATCTTACAGCGCTGCGTCGTATGTCTAGCGGTGCGCATTCGCTCAGTGCTGCATATACCCTGGAGCAAATCGCCGAACGAGATTACGCGGCGCTCGATGCTTTGTTGCTACCGGTACAAAGCCTATTGCTAGACTTGCCTGCTTTACAGGTCTCTAACGAGCAAGCGAATAAACTTCTACAGGGTCAAGCGATATCATGGGCCTCAGCGGAGTGGGCAGGATATTGTCGATTGATTGATCAAAATCAACGCTTTTTCGGCTTAGGGGAATTGACTGGAGATCAATGCCTGTGTCCTAAGCGATTATTGGTGAATAGGGACGGCTAACAGCTTGTGCCATAAGATACTTTCGGAGTACAATCCGCGCCTCATTACGGAGATAGAAATGGCAGTGACAGTTCAAGAAAAGGCGAGAATCATCACCGATTATCAGCGAGCGCAAGGTGATACGGGTTCCCCAGAAGTGCAAATTGCTTTGCTCACTAATCGAATTAATAGCCTGACCGATCATTTCAAGATTAACGTTAAAGATCATCACTCGCGGCGTGGCTTGCTGCGTATGGTCAGTCGTCGGCGCAAATTGCTCGATTACCTCAAACAACGCAAAACCGAAACCTATCGAGGTTTGCTCGAACGCTTAGGTTTAAGAAAGTAGTTAATAAACGCAGTGTGTAATCATTAGGTTTCGTTAATAAGCAGAATGGCTGTCACTATGGCAGCCATTATCATTTATAGGAATTAGAAAAATGTTGCAATCCACGAAAAAATCTATCCCATACGGTCGACATAAACTCACTTTAGAAACTGGAGAAATTGCTCGCCAAGCAGATGGTGCTGTGCTGGTCTCCTTAGATGACACTATTGTTTTGGTAACTGTAGTCGGCGCAAAAAACGCCAAACCCGGGCAGGATTTTTTTCCGCTCACAGTCGATTATCAGGAAAAAACTTATGCCGCTGGTCGCATCCCCGGAGGATTCTTCAAACGCGAAGGACGTCCGAGTGAAAAAGAGACCTTGACTTCTCGCTTGATCGACCGTCCGCTGCGTCCCTTATTTCCGGACGGTTTCTATAACGAAGTGCAAGTGATTGCCACGGTACTCTCGGTGGATAATGAGATCGATCCCGATATTCCAGCCATGATCGGCGCTTCGGCTTCCCTTATGTTGTCGGGGATTCCTTTTCAAGGACCGATAGGCGCAGCGCGAGTCGGCTACATCGATGGACAATTTATTCTCAATCCTACGGCAAGCGAATTAAAACAGACTAAGTTGGACTTGGTCGTGGCCGGTACTGAGCAGGCGGTGTTGATGGTGGAATCTGAAGCGCAGGAGCTATCGGAAGAGGTCATGCTAGGCGCAGTAGTATACGGCCATCAGCAGATGCAAGCAGTAATCAATCTGATTCATGAATTAGTCGAAACTGCCGGCAAACCGGAATGGGATTGGCAACCATCCACCAAAGACACAGAGCTGATCGAGAAAGTAGCGCGAATTGCCGAAGTAGATGTGCGTGCAGCTTATCAGATACGACAAAAACAATTGCGTTCAACCCAGCTCGCTGAGATCGCTAAAAAGGTCGAAGCGGAGTGTGTCGCTGATCTCGAAGATAGCGATCAGATCAATCGAGTGCGCAATACTCTATTTGATCTGGAAGCCAAAATTGTTCGTAGCCAAATTTTAAATGCCGAGCCGCGCATCGATGGGCGAGATACCCGTACGGTTCGGCCGATCACCATTCGGACCGGTGTTTTACCGCGCACACATGGTTCAGCGCTATTCACGCGCGGCGAAACGCAAGCTTTAGTAGTCGCGACTCTGGGCACGGCGCGTGACGAGCAAATCATCGATGGGCTGCAAGGAGAGTATAAAGAGCGTTTCATGCTTCACTACAATATGCCGCCTTTTGCCACAGGCGAGACAGGTCGGGTAGGTAGCCCCAAGCGGCGCGAAATTGGCCATGGTCGCTTGGCTAAGAGAGCTTTAGTAGCAGCACTGCCCTCTGCTGAAGAGTTTGCTTACTCGCTGCGTGTGGTGTCGGAAATCACCGAATCCAATGGTTCGAGTTCAATGGCCTCGGTTTGCGGCGGAAGTCTAGCGTTGATGGATGCTGGCGTACCGCTCAAGGCACATGTCGCAGGCATCGCGATGGGATTGATCAAAGAAGGTAATCGTTTTGCAGTGTTGACCGATATTTTAGGCGATGAAGATCATTTAGGCGACATGGATTGTGGCAGGAACCGAACGCGGCGTAACCGCACTGCAGATGGATATCAAGATTCAAGGGATCACCAAAGAGATTATGCAAGTCGCTTTAGCGCAAGCACGCGATGGTCGCATGCATATTCTGCGACTCATGCAAGAGGCGTTGCCAAGTGCTCGCAGTGAAATTTCCCAGCATGCACCACGCATGCACACCTTTAAGATCAATCCAGAGAAGATTCGCGAAGTGATCGGTAAAGGCGGTGCAGTGATCCGTGCCATCACCGAAGAAACGGGCACTTCAATCGATATACAAGACGATGGCACGATCACCATCGCCTCAGTCAATTCCGATGCATTGAATGCCGCCAAGCAGCGCATCGATCAAATCACCGCGGAAGTTGAAGCGGGTAAGGTCTACGAGGGCACGGTGTTGCGCTTATTGCCTTTTGGAGCGATCGTCAGTTTATTACCAGGTCGGGATGGGTTGTTACATATTTCGGAGATTTCCCACGAACGAGTCAAAGACGTCGCCGAGCATCTCAAAGAAGGCCAAATAGTTAAAGTCAAAGTGATCGAAGCCGACGAAAAAGGTCGTGTGCGTTTATCTATGAAAGCCTTGTTGCCTGCTGCGCAAGCTTCGAGTAGTGAGGCGGCGCCAGCGGCATGAACTAAACCTCAACTTAGGAGGAGGCCATGTTCTTCAAACTTACGTTAAGTTGCTGTTTAGTGTTGTTAGCCTTTCCTGCAGGAGCGGAAAAACAGCAACCCGTATTAACGAGCTTGGACATGAAAGCGATGGATCGTAAGGTTAACCCGTGCGATGACCTGTACTTGTTCGCCAATGGCGGTTGGCTCAAAAGCCATTCCATACCCGCATATCAAACTCGCTGGGGGGCCTTTGAAGAACTGCGCGAGAAAACCGCGCAACAACTGATCAGCATTGCGGCTGCCGCGGCGGCAGCGAAGAATGCTCCCCAGGACAGCGCACTGCGCAAGGTTGGTGATTTCTACGCGAGCGGCATGGATGTCAAGCAAATCGAAGCCGATGGATTGCGGCCTTTACGTAGCTTGTTTGAGAAAATCAACGGCATCGATAGCCAAGCACAACTGGTTGAGGTTATCGCTAGCCTACACCAACAATGGCCGTTACCGACTTTCCGTTCAGGCAGCTCGCCATTTTTTACCTTGTATGCGCGACCGGATCCAAAAAACAGTAAACAAGTGATTGTGCATTTATGGCAAAGCGGTTTGGGATTACCAGATCGTGATTATTATCTTAAATCCGACCCGCGTTCTGTCGCTTTACGAACCGATTACGAGCAGCATGTAGTCAATATGTTCAAATTGCTGGGCGAAGAAGTGACTGCCACACAAAATGCTAAGACGGTTTTGCTGCTGGAAACTGGGCTCGCCCAAGCAGCGAGCGCCCGTGTCAAATTGCGTGATCCTCAGGCTAACTATAACAAGATGTCCTTGTCGGAGTTGATTGCGCTAGCTCCGCAATTCGATTGGGCGCGCTATTTCGCCGCTTTAGGTGTGACCGACACCAGTCAAATCAATGTCGGGCAACCCGAGTTTATTAAAGCCATGGCGGCGGCGACGCAAAGTCAAACCGTTGAGCAATGGAAAACTTATTTGCGCTGGCATCTGGTTCACACTATGGCAGCGTATTTGCCCACTCGTTTCGCCGAAGAAGACTTTAGTTTTTACGAGAAAAATTTACGCGGTGCGCTAGAACCTGCCCCACGAGCCAAACGTATCGCCCAGCTCGCTGATGAAAAACTAGGTGAAGTTTTAGGGCAGCTTTATGTAGCGAAATATTTTTCTTCAAATGCAAAGATACGTGCACAGAATTTGGTTGAGCAAGTAAAGAGTGCGCTGAGGTCACGGTTAGAAAATTTGGATTGGATGAGCCAAGAAACACGAATTGAGGCATTGCGTAAACTTAATGCTATGCAAGTGAAGATCGGTTATCCCGATCGCTGGCAAGATCATTCCGGTTTAAATATTTCTCGTCGCCCCTTAATCGAGAATGTATTGAGCGCCGATACGTGGCGGTTTCGTCAAATGATGGCCAAGGTTGGCCAACCCACGGATCGCAGCGAATGGCGTATGACGCCCTCGACAGTAAATGCTTATTACAACCCTTCGGCAAACGAAATCGTATTCCCGGCGGGGATTCTACAAGCCCCGTTCTTTTTTTCGCAGGGACCGGATGCACTCAACTACGGTGCAATCGGGATGGTCATCGGGCATGAGATTACCCATGGTTTTGACGACAGCGGTAGACAATACGACGCTGACGGTAATCTGCGTAACTGGTGGAAGCCTGAGGATGAACAGCGTTATCGCGAACGCGCAGCGCGGATTGTTGCGCAATACAACCAATACCAGCCGCTGGCGGATTTAGCTATCGATGGTGAGCTCACGGTAGGTGAGAATATCGCCGACATCGGTGGGTTAAAAATAGCTTATCTCGCTTTTCAGCAAACTCGAAAAGCTGGCGAACCCACGCTGAGAGGGCTCAAGCCTGAACAACAGTTTTTCGCCGCCTTTGCCCAAGTCTGGCGAGACAGCATTCGTGCAGAACGCCTACGCTTGAATCTACGTACCGATCCACATTCGCCGGCGCTGTTCCGGGTTAAGGGATCGTTAGTTCACTTGCCTGAATTTCGCCGGGCTTTTAATTGTGCAGCGGCTGATGCTGCGGCATCTTTGCCAGGCATTTGGTGAGCACGACGATAAAGCTCTAACAACGCATCGCGATTTGACCAAGAAAAAACCATACTCGCCGCGATAAACCAAGGTAGCCAAATAAAGCTGCGGTGCTCACGTGGTGAAAGTTTGACTTTAATCGGTTTAGGCAATACGAGACTGAACACGTGCTCGGTGTTATGGGTCGTTCCCGGGTGATAACGGTATCGCCAACGCGGATAGATTGCATAGCGATTTGACCACTGCCAATCGATAAGCTCTTTGCTGCGTACGCAGAGCCCTGTCTCTTCTTCTAGTTCACGATGTGCTGTTTGACGCAGTGTTTCACTCAATTCCTGACTGCCGGTAACCGACTGCCAGTAGCCGGGAAAATCGGTTCGCTCTAATAACAGCACTTGTAACTCCGGAGTATGAACGATTAATAGTGTCGAAATAGGTATCTTGTAATAATGCACGTGACTTCAATCGCTCGCTTGTTCGATGAAAAACACCCGAAACGGTTTACCTTCCTTACTCCAAAATTCTGCTGCTTCAGTGCAGATTTCTTGTAAGGTTTGCCAAGTATGTGGCGCGGTTTTGTTCAGCAAACCTGGGTTGATGATGACGATCAGATAACCTGTCGCGGGATGCCAAGCTAAGTCGCATAGACAATCGAGCAATGCATCCCAGTTCTGGCCGAAGTGATTCGGGAATCGCAAATCGTTTTGCAGCCGCTGGAGCAATGCAGTTTTTTCCTTTACACCAGTGAGATCGATAGCGCAGAAAAAATGTTGTGTCTTCTGTGCAGCCGAACTCAAGGCTGTAAGTGAGCCATGCCACGTATAAACCCCATTCGGTGTTGCACTGGTCAGCTTACTGATTGCTTTCACTCGCGGATCCTTTTGAAAGACCGATAATGATCGTCGGTGTAATAGTATTCTCCCGACTTTCCTGCAACAATTCGCTGAGCGCCACGATGCTTTAATCCAGGTGTGGGTACCGTAAATTCTCGGTAATAGCCGCGCGGTTGAAGAGGGAGTCGCTTTTCGAAGTTATTAAAACTTATACCATCGCGCTGATAAGGAAATGGCCCGTTGCTTTTAATGAGCTGTAAAGTTTCACGAGCTTCATGTGGTAAGTCGGCGAGTGGAATAAACGGTGTTTCTCCAGCCAAACCACCCATTGACAGGCAGAGCAAGTAGAACGCGAACCATACCCGTAGCGTAGAACTCATCTAGTTAGTTTGTCGTAACCTGATATGTAAATCGCGCAACTGCTGTTCGTTTACTCGGCTGGGTGCGCCGGTCAGTAAATCCTGACCGCGCTGGGTTTTAGGAAAAGCGATAACATCGCGTATTTGCTCGACGCCAGCCATCATGGCGACGATGCGATCGAAACCGAAAGCGATACCCCCATGCGGCGGGGCGCCGTATTGCAAAGCGCGTAATAAGAATCCGAATTTAGCCTCGGCGTCTTCAGGTTTGATATTGAGTGCAGCGAAAACCTTGGCTTGCGTTTCGGCACGGTGTATGCGTACTGATCCGCCACCGATCTCCCAGCCGTTTAACACCATGTCGTAAGCCTTAGCCAAAGCCTGTTCTGGTGCGGTGGACAGATGATCCTCGTGTCCGTCTTTAGGTGCGGTAAAGGGATGATGGCGTGCCGCCCAGTTCTTGCCCGCCGCATCGTATTCAAACATAGGAAAATCTACGACCCATAATGGTTTCCATCCGGACTCCGCTAGGCCTAAGGCATGGCCGATCTTGCTGCGCAGCGCGCCTAAAGCGTCGTTGACCACGTTCTCGTGATCGGCGCTGAAGAAAATGAGATCACCGTTTTTTGCCGCAGTGCGTTCGAGTATGATTTTGAGTATATCGCTCGATAAAAATTTGACGATTGGTGATTGCAAGCCTTCATCAGAAAGTTTGCTCGAATCGTTCACTTTAATATAAGCCAAGCCTTTAGCGCCGTAGATGGCAGCCATCGCAGTGTAGTCGTCGATCTCCTTGCGGGTCAGGCTGCCGCCGCCAGATATGCACAGGGCTGCGACACGGCCGTGTGGCAGCGTGGCCGCTTGTTGAAACACTTTGAACTCAACGTTGCGCATAATATCGGTGAGCTCAGTGAGCTTAAGTGGTACTCGTAAATCGGGTTTGTCTGAACCATAGTCGCGCATCACTTCAGCATAGGTTTTTATCGGGAAAGGATTGATCAACTCGATTTGTAGTACTTCTTGGAACACCGTGCGAATCAAGTTTTCCATCAATCTGCGGATTTCGATTTCGTCTAGAAAAGAGGTCTCGATATCGATTTGCGTAAATTCCGGCTGACGATCGGCGCGTAAATCTTCGTCGCGGAAACACTTGGTGATTTGATAGTAGCGATCGAAGCCGGACATCATCAGCATTTGTTTGAAAAGCTGTGGCGATTGCGGCAAGGCATAAAATTCACCGGCGTGGATGCGCGAGGGCACCAGAAATTCACGAGCTCCCTCTGGGGTCGATTTGTACAACATGGGGGTTTCGATGTCGATGAAATCGTGGGCATCCAGGAATTTACGTACTGCCATCGCAGCTCGATAACGCAGCAGTAGGTTCTTTTGCATGAATGGCCGCCGTAGATCGAGCACTCGGTGGGTCAAGCGTACTGTTTCATGCAGATTCTCTTCGTCAAGTTGAAAGGCCGGGGTGACCGCGCTGTTGAGAATAGAAATTTCATGGGCAAGAACCTCGACTTCACCGCTCACTAAATTTGGGTTGACGGTGCCTTCTGGGCGTCGCCGCACTAAACCTTTAACTTCAACCACGTATTCGTTACGTAATTGCTCTGCAATTCGAAAAGTATCCTGACGGTCAGGGTTGCAAACGATTTGTAGTAGGCCTGCCCGATCGCGCAGATCGATAAAGATTACTCCGCCGTGATCGCGGCGACGATGAACCCAACCTTGCACAGTAACGGTTTGATTGAGTAAAGAGACATTAATTTTTCCGCAGTAATCTGTGCGCATAATTTTGCAACCCAGGGTAGACAATCAGTTGATCTGTGGATGAGAAATTTTCTTTGGGTCGGGTGCTACCACGCCCATGGAAATAATGTATTTGAGTGCTTCGTCTACAGACATTTTGAGCTCACAAACCTCATTCTTAGGGAGCAATAAGAAATAACCCGAAGTAGGGTTTGGTGTAGTGGGGACATAAACTCCGATATGCTCACCCGGCAAACACTGTGCAACTTCACCCGATGGAATACCGGTTTGGAAGGCGATCGTCCAGCAGTTGGGTTGTGGAAACTGCACCAGCAAGGTTTTATGAAAAGCGTGCCCAGAGCCTGAAAGCACCGTATCGCTGACTTGTTTTACGCTGGAATAAATCGATTTGACGAAAGGTATGCGCGACAACAACGCTTCCCAGATGCGCACGATACGTTGTCCAAAAAAGTTTGCCGCAATCACACCAGTGATGAGCAAGATCGCCAAGGTCAGCAATATGCCTAAGCCGGGGATGCGGAAACCAAGTAGGGCTTCCGGCCGAAGATGGGGCGGAATCAGCAGTAAAGTTTGATCCAGCGTGTTGACTAACAAATGCAGCACCCAGAGCGTGATAACCAGCGGTATCCACAACAAAAGTCCGGTAATCAGATAGCGTTTGAGCATCGGAGAAACCCTTTTTGAACTTCTATTAGCATTGCCTTTGGGTTCTGACTAGGAACCGGCCGTTGAAGCTGTGCTCGAGGTATCGCTGCTGGGTTTGTTTTCAGTGCTGCTGGTTTTGCTGTCAGCACCACTGGCTTTGCCTTCACTTGCGTCAGTCGCAGCCGCTTTGCTGCTTGTGGATTCCACTTTCTTAGCCGCGGAGTTTTTAAAATCGGTAACATACCAACCACTACCTTTTAACTGAAACCCCGCTGCTGAAACAAGTTTGGTGAAGGTTTCTTGTCCACACTCCGGGCAAGTGCTAAGCGGTGGTTCAGATATTTTCTGCAGATACTCGTTAGCAAATTGACATGCGGTACAGCGGTATTCGTAAATCGGCATCGCGAACGCTCCAGACAACTTCACACAAGCGTTTGATTATACATGAAAATGTATCAGTGATTAAAAACGTTTTCGTCGATCGTCTCATGATCGTGGTGCAAGCGGGTAGAAGTTTGTTATGCTTCGCGCGGTTTTGTGAGGAGTAAATAAAAATGTCAGCATACTATGTATGGTGGCTTATCGCGGCGGTGTTGATCGGGGCAGAACTGGTAACCGGTACATTTTATTTATTAGTGATCGCGATAGCCTTTGCGGTAGGAGGATTGGCGGCGTGGCTGGGCTTAGGTACTGCAGCGCAGATTTTGAGCGCAGCGCTAATCGGAGCTGGGGGAACTTTTGCAGTGTGGTACTGGAAAAAAGTGCACCCAGCAGAACTGCTATCGCAGAATTTGGATATAGGACAGAGCGTACGGGTCGATGTTTGGCATGCCGATGGCACAGCGCGAGTGACTTATCGTGGAGCGCAGTGGAACGCAGAACTAGCGAGCCGCGATACGCCTAAGCTTGACACCATGGTCATTCAAGCGATGCGCGGTTCAGTGTTGATCTTATCTGATAAACAAAAATAGGAATAACCATGGAACAAACCATAGTTGTCACTGCAATTTTAGTGGTGGTTGTTATCCTAATCATTAAAGCGGTACGGGTTGTGTCACAGCAACATGCTTTTATCGTGGAGCGTCTCGGTAAATTTCATGTGGTATTGGAACCGGGTTTAAATTGGGTGATGCCGTTTATCGATCGAGTGGCGTTCAAACATGATCTACGCGAAATTCCTCTCGATGTACCCAGTCAGATCTGTATTACTCGGGACAATACGCAGTTACAGGTTGATGGGATTTTGTATTTTCAAGTGACCGAACCGAGACTTGCATCCTACGGATCGAGCAATTATGTGTTGGCCATTACCCAACTCGCACAGACGACTTTACGTTCGGTGATCGGTCGAATGGAATTGGATAAGACTTTTGAGGAACGCGACCAGATCAATGCCACAGTGGTAAATGCGCTCGATGATGCGGCATCCAGTTGGGGCGTAAAGGTATTGCGTTACGAGATTAAAGATTTAACTCCACCTAAGGAAATCCTGCGCGCGATGCAGCAGCAGATCACAGCAGAGCGAGAAAAGCGCGCCCTGATCGCACAATCGGAAGGCAAAAAACAAGAACAAATCAACTTGGCTTCGGGTGAGCGCGAGGCGGCCATTCAAAAATCTGAAGGCGATCGACAAGCCGAAATCAATCTGGCGCAAGGCGAAGCCTCGGCGATCATCGCCAAGGCTGAAGCTACTGCCAAGGCCATCGATATGATCGCCCGCGCTATTCAGGCACCCTCTGGAATTAATGCGGTAAACCTAAAGATCGCTGAACAATATGTCGCGGCTTTTTCCGGCTTGGCGAAAACCAATAATACTTTGATCGTGCCGTCGAATTTGGCGGACCTGGCGAGCTTGGTTACTGCAGCGACTAGCGTACTAAAATCAACTCAAGCAGATAATCGCCAATAGTTATGGTGCAACTTTCCTACAATTTTCAAATCACACCTACTCCTAATAAACCGTCACCGGTATGGCAGACGTTCCTGGGAAATAATACCAATCAATATTGGGAGGAGTATCACAATAACCCACGCAGTTACATCGTCGATTTTTTCAAGGGTTCGCCGAATAGTGTTTTAGAAGTGGGCTGTGGTTGTGGTGCGACGCTTAAGTATGTTAAGCAGCGTTACCCGCAATGCCGAACCATAGGCGTCGAGCTGAACGAACATGCCGCAGAAGCCGCAAAGCAGGTGGTGAGCTCAGTGTACTGTACAGATTTCGCTCAATTCGATTTTGAGGCAGCAGGGCTTATGCCTGGAGAGATCGAGGTTATTTTATTCCTCGATGTGTTGGAACATATGTACGATCCGTGGCGGGCTTTACTCAAGGCTAAACAACTGCTCACCCCATCCGGTCAAGTGATCGCCAGTATCCCTAATGTGCGTAATCTTTGGTTGATCGATCAGTTGACCAAAGGCGCCTGGACTTATGAGCCAGCTGGTTTGCTCGATATCACCCATATACGTTTTTTTACTCTGGCTGAGATACGTAAACTGTTCGACGAGACGGGGTATCGAATAAACGATGTTCGTTCTATACCGGATCTGAGAGTACAGATAAAAGTGCCGCCGGGCAGTCAACTAACCAATGTGCAATCAGAGAAATTGATCGTCAAAAACGTTACCCCGCAGGAGGCGGCAGAATTTTCGACTATGCAGTTCATCGTCTCGGCACAACCTAAGTAGAGCAAATTATGCAAATCGCCAATCATGTTTTTGTCGTAAGCGGTGGTGCCTCGGGCTTAGGGGCTGGCACAGTGCGTTTGCTCAAGGCACAAGGAGGAAAAGTCCTCATCGCTGATGTGAAAGAACAAGAAGGACGGGCCTTAGCAGAAGAGCTGGGCCAAACAACTCGTTACTGTCGTACTGATGTAGCCGATGAGGCTAGCGCACAGGCCAGCATCAAGGCCGCACTCAGCGAATTCGGCGCACTGCATGGATTGATCAATTGTGCAGGTGTCGTACACGGCGAAAAAGTAATCGGCAAAGATGGCCCACACGCATTGGCGACGTTCTCGCGGACGATCAACATTAATCTAATCGGCTCTTTTAATATGATCCGTTTGGCGGCGGAGGTTATGGCGAAGGGAACGCCTAACGCTGCAGGCGAGCGAGGTATCATCGTCAATACTGCATCGGTGGCTGCATTCGACGGCCAAATCGGTCAAGCGGCTTACAGCGCCTCGAAGGGAGGTCTAGTGGGTATGACCTTGCCGATCGCTCGCGAACTGGCTCGTTTCGGTATCCGCGTCATGACTATCGCGCCGGGTATTTTCCAAACGCCCATGATGGCCAGCTTGCCGGATGAGGTCAAAGACTCGCTAGGCAAAATGGTACCTTTTCCCTCACGTCTTGGTCGTCCCGAAGAATTCGCCTCTTTAGTCAAACATATTATTGAGAACGAAATGCTCAATGGAGAAGTGATCCGACTTGATGGCGCAATTCGTATGGCGCCAAAATAGCTTCTATCTTAGGAACTAAACTAGGCATAAACCGCATACAAGATCAAGAGCTATCTAAAAAAATCTGACTAACCTCTTGATCTCTTGCCTGATTGTTGTGATCATGGCGGCCTTGCCTAGGTCAATAATTAAAGAAGCTTCTCTCCATGGAATTTAAGACCTTTGTTTTCTATCTGCTCGCAGCCATTTTAATTTTCGCAAGCCTACGGGTGATTACGGCGCGTAATCCTGTTCATTCGGCTTTGTATTTAGTCTTGGCATTTTTTAATGCCGCGGGGTTGTGGTTGTTATTGGAAGCGGAATTTCTTGCCCTGGCTTTGATCCTGGTATATGTCGGTGCAGTGATGGTGTTGTTCCTGTTCGTANNGTTCGTAGTGATGATGTTGGATGTTAACTTCGATAAGTTGCGCAGTAAATTTTCCAACTACATTATCCCAGCGGCGACGGTAGGCATATTGATTTTTGTGCAGATGGCTTTGGTGTTGTGGAGTAGGGCGCTGAACCCGGCCGGTGCGCCTGCCGGTGCTCCTGCAGGGTACAGCAATACTAAAACTCTAGGGCGTTTAATTTACACAGAATATGTATACCCTTTCGAGATAGCGGCGGTGATTTTGCTGGTAGCCATAGTTGCTGCAATCGCCTTAACCTTGCGTCGACGTAAAGGGACTAAGTATCAGAATCCAGCGCAGCAAATCCGCGTGCGTAAAGAACAGCGGGTGCGTTTGGTGAGTATGCCGGCTGAGCCGAAGGAATAACACGAGTGCAGTCCTTATTGCAATTATCGCTATCGCATTATTTACTGTTAGGCGCAGTATTGTTCGCCATCAGTATGATCGGTATTTTCTTAAACCGCCGCAATGTGATTATTTTATTGATGGCCATCGAGCTGATGCTGTTGGCGGTTAATTTGAATTTTGTCGCTTTTTCGCATTATCTGGGCGATGTGGCAGGGCAGATTTTTGTTTTTTTTATTTTGACAGTTGCGGCAGCTGAATCGGCGATAGGCCTGGCGATATTGGTATTACTGTTCCGCAATATCGGCAGTATCGACGTAGAAGATTTAGGCAGCCTGAAAGGTTAAGCTGAAGAAATTAGGGGTCAATGGAAAAACTATACTTATTCGTTCCTCTGGCGCCACTACTAGGTGCTGTAGCCGTAGGCTTGTTCGGCCGTGCCTTAGGTCGTAGCGCTTCGCATTGGATCTGCATTTTGAGTGTGGCGTTATCTTTCGCCGCTTCAGTGGTGATCGCCTACGATGTATTTCAGGGGAATTTATTCAACGGCACGGTATACACCTGGCTGATTTCTGGCGGTATAGTTTTTCAGATTGGGTTTTTGATTGACCAGCTAACTGTGACCATGATGGTGGTAGTCACCTTTGTTTCACTGATGGTGCATATCTACACCATCGGCTACATGCAGGATGATCCCGGTTACACGCGTTTCTTCAGCTATATCGCCTTGTTCACCTTCAGCATGTTGATGTTGGTGATGGCTAATAATTTCTTGCAGTTATTTTTTGGTTGGGAGGCAGTCGGCTTGGTGTCGTATTTGCTGATCGGTTTTTGGTATAAAAGACCGACTGCGATTTATGCGAACTTAAAAGCGTTTCTAGTTAACCGAGTTGGCGATTTCGGTTTTCTGCTCGGCATTGGATTGGTATTGGCTGCCTTTGGCAGCCTAGATTACGCAACAGTGTTTAATCAAGCCCCACAGTTCGCCCGCGAGACGATCAACATTCTCGGTGAAGCGCAGTGGTCTTTACTCACGGTAATTTGTATTTTGCTGTTTGTTGGTGCGATGGGTAAGTCGGCGCAAGTACCGTTACACGTGTGGTTGCCGGATTCTATGGAGGGTCCCACGCCGATTTCCGCTTTGATTCATGCGGCGACCATGGTGACAGCGGGTATTTTTATGGTAGCGCGGATGTCCCCACTGTTCGAATTATCGGAGACTGCCTTGTCGCTGGTTATGTTGATCGGTGCGGTGACTGCTTTGTTTATGGCTTTTATCGCTGTTGTGCAAACCGATATCAAGCGAGTTGTCGCTTATTCTACGCTTTCTCAACTTGGTTATATGACTGTAGCGCTTGGGGCTTCGGCTTATTCCGTGGCGATCTTTCACTTGATGACGCATGCTTTTTTTAAGGCGCTGCTTTTTTTAGGTGCCGGTTCGGTGATCATCGCTATGCATCATGAACAAGATATGCGCAAAATGGGTGGACTAAAAAAATATCTACCGATCACCTATTGGTGCGTATTGATCGGTGCTTTAGCGAGTGCAGGCATCCCTGGTTTCGCTGGATTTTTCTCCAAGGATGCGATTATCGAAGCTGTACATTTATCTGCTACACCTGGCGCTGGATTTGCCTATTTCGCAGTGCTGCTTTGTGTATTCGTTACTGCGTTGTATACCTTCCGTTTGTTGTTCATGACTTTTCATGGGCAACCGCGCATGGATCAGCATACCCAGGAACATCTGCATGAATCGCCTAAGGTTGTGACGATACCGCTTATTTTATTAGCGATCCCCTCGATCGGAGGTGGTTGGATTATAGGTTGGATGCTGTTTGGTAATTTTTTTGGTGAGGCGATTCAAATCTCCCCTGAGCATTCGGCGATAAAGCAAATGGGACAAACTTTTCACGGTGTGATCGGCATGATGTGGCATTCACTGCTCACTACGCCTTTATGGTTAGCTTTAGCTGGAATTACGACCGCTTGGTGGTGCTATCTCAAACGGCCTGAGTTGCCAGAGCAGCTTAAAAAAGCGGCTGGAAGTCTCTATGTCTTGCTCGATAACAAGTATTACTTTGATCGCTTTAATGATTGGTTTTTTGCTGGCGGTACTCGCAAGTTGGGAGATTTATTATCAAAGTATGGTGACCGTACGGTGATCGACGGCTGGATGGTTAACGGCAGCGCTCGCTTAATCGGTGCGCTATCGGCTTTGCTGCGCTATATGCAATCCGGTTATGTTTATCACTATGCATTTTTTATGATCGTGGGCTTGCTCGCTTTAATGACCGTTTGGTTCACAAGATTTTGAGATGCCTTACTTAAGCTTAGCTATCTGGATTCCTATCGCAGCCGGTTTATTGGTGCTTGCCCTAGGCCGCGATCGGGTGATGCTAAAAAATATTGCTTTACTCGCTGCGCTGATCGGTTTTACGGTCACCATTCCGTTGTTTATAGGTTTTGATCGCGGTAGCAGCGATTTGCAATTCGTCGAGTTAAAACGTTG
>FRDC01005048.1_pt1 | contig 31093 bp, 30 predicted proteins | sample 1106171 | NCBI WGS metagenome assembly FRDC01 (sample SAMEA3930566, study PRJEB13176) | freshwater metagenome | biome: Drinking water system; feature: drinking water; material: water | place: Singapore | collected 2014-12-20 | reverse complement strand
CATAGCTTGGCGTCAGTGGAGCCAGTAGCATGATAGGCCTATAAAACGAGATCTCATGTTCGTCAGTCTCCTTTCCAGCGTAATCGAACGCGTGGTACGGTTTCGGCAACACGAGGTCTTTCACCACCACGACGTTGAACCGATACCCGGGGCGAATGGTCAACTCGGGCGCGACGCTCAGATTCTTCGCGATAAGCTGCGCCGTCACTTGTCCGAGTTGCAGTCCGAGGGCTTGGCTCATGGCGGTATAGGCATTGTATTGGGGAATGGCGACTTGACCGGGAAGGCCCGTCCCTTGCGATTGTTGCTGGCTATACGTGACGCCGGCCGTGACCGCGGACATCAAGAGGGCGGATCCAAAGAGCCTCATATAATGGTTATTGACCAGATCGGTGAGGCCGGAGGCCCCCGAACCGGTGGCTCCTGGCATGGAGCCAAGATCAAGCGTTTTTCCGTCCGGATACCCTAACCGTTGCCACGCCACCAGCAAGGCTTTCTGCCCGTATCCGACATCACTGGAGTAGGATCCGATGAGTTTGGTGCCCTGGGGAATCAGGAGTTGCGTCTTCGTGGGCGTATCGTACACATTCTGCGACACTTGCGCGACGATCTGACCCGGCAACGAGGAATCGATTTCCGACATCATGAGCGCGGGAAGCACATCACCGGCTTGAATCACGAACTCGGCACGAGGCGGGAGCTGCTGTCCGTCGTGCTTCCATCGATCTCCTCCCACAGGATTCTCCGTACTCGTGGTCCCACCCTTCGGGCTCAGCCTCGCAGTCGGTGACGAGTCAGATCCTCCGTCAAGGGGGCCGAGCATACCGGCTTGCCGCAATTGCGTGAGTTGCGCCTGATAGGCCTTCGTGGGGTCGTCACTCCGCGCCGCATCAGCCACCTGTTGTTTGACTTCGGCTAGGCGATTGCGCTGGTCGCTTGTCGGCGTGGGCTCCGGCTTACTCTCGATGGTCGGCGCGGGCTTCTCGCTCCGCACGGGCGAAAAGGTGACGGTGGAGGGAGCTTTGAGTGCGTCCTGCAGCTGTTGAATCTTGGCGAGTCGGAGCGCCTCCCGCTCCTCACTCGATGGTGTTTTCGAGAGAGGCTTGCCGGTGACGAGCTGTAACCCTCCGGCTCGATTCGGCATCGGTGGCGCATCGAGATCCTCAGGCCGTGCGATCAAGATATCCGCTTTCACCTGTCCTTCCCCGTCGAGACTCCCCACCCCGGCCAGCGCTGTTTCCGGCTGCGTGCGCTCGTTGCGAATGAGAGGCTTCGAGGGCGCGGCCGGAATTACGCCGCCCAGGTGCGATCCCGCGATCCGATCCGCCAGTGCCAGCGTCCCACCGCCTTTGCCTTGCTGTTGCGGCCCTGTGGTCGATTTCAACATCTGCGCCTGTTGCTGGGCCCGGTCGCTCGCCACCATCGCCACCACGAGAGCGACCACCGCGATCAAGCCGATCACGAGATAGAGCGGAATGTTATTGGCGCGACGAACCCCGGCTCCGGGTGAGATTGACCCCGGGGACCGCTCAGGAGACATCTGCGGATTGGCGGAGGGACTCACGTTCTGTCACTCCTTCCGCACCCAGGCCCCCGCCTGTGCGATCGCCTGCTCATCCATGAGATAGGCTCGGCTTAACGATTGCGATCCGATGAAGAGGGTGACACGGTACAGGCGAGGCTCGAACGGACCATCGACCACATAGCCAAACGGCAGGCCCGCTTCGCGGCTCACGGCCGGCTGGACTGCTATAGGCATGTCGTCTCGTGTGGAAGAGTTCATTCTTGTGTTCACGCGATTCTCCATCACTCCATACCCTTTTCGCCGTAACGCCTCGATCAGCGTCAGGCCGTAGGGGTCTGTGGCGGGATGGGTCAGCGCGAGGCGCGTGTGCGCGGGAGGGTACAGGGCTTCCATTCGCGTGACCGTATCCTGTGCCAGCCGCTCCGGCATCTGAACCGGCACGGCTCCATTGACCAGATAGCCATAGGGCGCAGAACTGACACAGCCGGCGAGCAGGAGTCCGACCCAGAGAACCAGAGACAGCCGTCGCATCGTCATTTCCTCCGTTGGATCGTCACCCGATCTTGATTCGATCCGACCCCCGCGACCAACACCGCTTTTTCAAAGACGGTATCGACGATATACCGCCGATCTTGCAGACTGTAGTTCACCATCACCTCCTCGGCATCGGTGAACAGCCCTCCCTCTTTCCGGACGATCAAGAGGATCGGCGCTTCGGTCTGCGCGATCGACGGCGGCATTTCAATGACGGTCCTGGCGCCATCGTTATAGACCCGCACGGGCTTCCATGCGGCGTGACCGGCCACGTCATATTCGAACGACAGCTTGGGCAGATAGTCGCTCGTCTGCGGTATCGTCTTCTCCTTGATCTCCCGTTGCTGGCGAGCTTTCAGCATCTCGAATTTCACCGCCGAGTCCTCGGGATAGCTAAAGGCGACTTGCGGCATGTAGCGCGTCTTATGAGACCGCAGCCGCAGATAATAGGCGCGGCGATTGGTCGCGACGACCAACGAGGTTTCCAGGCCCACTTCACGCGGTTTGATGATCACATGCTGCACTTCTTCGGCTCCGCTCCCGGTCAGCGCCGGTTCGATCGACCACCGGACACTGTCGCCGACGTTGACGGAGTTGACGTGTTCACCCGGTTGTAAGGCCACATCGCAGACATGCAGCGGCGCACAGACAATACTGATCTGGTTCACGCCGTACGGAAATGTGATGAACCCATTGGCCCCGGCGACCGGCGCACTGCCCGATGTCGTGCCCTGTTCGACATGCGCGAGTCCCGCTTGTTCTTGCGGCGTGAGCGACGGATTGGAACCGGTCAGCACCTCCTCGACGCTCGGGTCACTCCCGGCCGTCGCAGAGAGCGGCAGCAGCACGAGCACCAGACACAGGACGGTGTTCCTCATCATGTTCCTCACTCCTCACAGTTGTTTGGACCAGGAGAAATCACGCACATAGACCGAGAGCGGATTGCGGCGAAGCTCATCCTCGGTCACTGTCACGGAGGGTTCGGCCCGATAGACCGTGACGAGCGCTCGCATCGACACCGGTGTGGTCTTCACTTCCCCCTTGCGGTCCCACACCGACTCCACCCACGTGACTTCCCACGTATCCGCGGTTTGCGGCAGGACCGTGGAAATGTCCACCGTGACCGTTTCCTTCTCCGCTCGGGTAAAGGGGTTCGAGTCCTCGGTGCCGTTCATCCATTGGTTCATCTTGCCGGTCGCCGGATCCTGTTCGCTCAACATCGCATAGACCTGATAGACCGCTTTGCGCTGCAAGGCGGCATCGACCGTGACCAGCCGCGCATTGGCGATAAATTCGCCAATGGTGGCGGCCAGCACGCGAGGATCGGCCGGGCTCGCCATCTCGACCGGCCCAATGGCCGTGGCGTGGCCATGGGTATCGACGTTGTACAAAAAGGGAATGAACTTCGACTGGCTCCCGACATAGGCGATCCCGCCCACCGAGGCCAGGGCGATGAGCAGACAGAGGATCGCGATCATTTCCCACGACCGCCGGGTCGCGGCTTGGGCTTTCATCAGATCGTTCCAGGTCCGTCGAGCGGAGAGATAGGGATTCGTACTCTCTCCCGTTCGTCGCCCACCCTCGACGACGACGGGTTGGGACTGCCGTTCGTCCTGGGGTGATTTCTCCCCTCCCGTGATGTACTTCACATCCTTCCACGCTTCGACCAGACTGTGGACCAGACTCATGCCGTTACCTCTTCATAGACTCCATCGTCACGCAGCGCGAGTCCACGGCTCGCCAGCCATTCGTCGATCCAGGCCGCGCCATACTTGGCTTCCAGAGAACGGATCTCCGCGATGGATTCTTTATCCGACGAACCGACGAAGGCGAGAGCCAAGGGTCCTAATGCGAGATCGTAGAGCCGATGGCCATATTCCGAACTGTAGTAATACTGGCGCTTCGGAATGGCCGTGGCCAAGATCTCAATTTGCCGGGAGTTCAACCCCATTCGGCGATACAGCGCCGAGGTGTCCTCATCGCGGGCGAAGACGTTGGGCAAAAAGATCTTAGTCGCCGTGGATTCCACGATCACATCCAAAATGCCTGAATTGGCTGCGTCAGTGAGGCTCTGCGTCGCGAGCAGCACCAGACAGTTCGCCTTGCGCAGGACTTTCAGCCATTCCCGAATCTTCTCCCGGATCACCGGATGCCCGAGCATCAACCAAGCTTCATCCACGATGATGGCGCTGGGCTGACCCCTCAGGCTCCGTTCGATCCGGCGAAAGAGGTAGAGAATGGTCGGAAGGGCGTATTTATCTCCCAGCCCCATCAACTCCTCGATTTCAAACACGGTGAAATCGGCGAGTGCGAGCCCGTCCCGTTCGGCATCGAGGAGATGTCCTAATGCTCCGCTCACGGTGTATTGCTTCAGGGCTTCGCGGATTGCTTCATCCTGCACCATGTTCACGAAATCGGAGAGCGAGGCCGGCGGCTGGCTCAGTCCGTGGGTGTGGTCATGACTCAGCGCATTGGCGTGCAGCGCCATGACTGTTTCCGCGATGGCGTTCCGTTGAATCGGCGTGGTCTTGACACCGTTCAGGGCAAGCATGGTATCGATCCACTCCAACGCCCAAGCCCGATCCCCTTTGGTCTCCAAAAATTGGAGCGGGCAAAACGCCAACTCGTGGGCGTCTCCCGCCACGGTGAAGTGCAATCCGCTTATTCCGTTCGTGGAGGCCCGTATCGCCGCCGCCAGGGGATACATCGAGAGGCCCTTGTCGAAGACAAAGACGGACATGCCCTCGTAACGGCGCAGTTGCGCCGCGAGCATCCCGAGATGGGTCGATTTGCCTGAGCCGGTCGGTCCGAGCATCAAGGTATGGCCGACATCGCGCACATGGAGATTCAGACGAAACGGCGTGGCGCCATGGGTGACGCACTGCATCAAGGGAGGGGCGTCAGGCGGATACATGGGACAGGGCGCGGTGGCGCTGCCGGTCCAGATCGTACTGGTCGGGAGGAGATCCGCCAGGTTCATGGTGTTCAACGGCGGACGCCGGACGTTTTCGACGCCGTGTCCCGGCAGACTGCCCAAGAAGGCGTCCATCGTATTGAGGGTTTCGATTCGTGCGGCAAATCCCAATTGATGCAGCACCTTTTCGATATGTCGCGCTGAGCGTTCCAGTTCCGATCGGTCCTCATCCATGAGGACCACGACACTCGTGTAGTAGCCCATCCCGATCAACCCACTGTTCACTTCTCCGATGGCGGCCTCCGCATCGGCCACCATCGCCATCGCATCCTGGTCTAATGGACCGGTCTGCGAGTTCGTGATTTGATCGAGAAATCCTCTGACCTTCTGCTTCCATTTCCGGCGATAGCGGGTCAATTCGCGCACGGCTTCATGTTGATCCATGAAGATGAAGCGGGACGACCAGCGGTACTCGATAGGCAACTCCCCGAGCGCCGTCAGGATGCCGGGGGTGCTGTCGAGGGGAAAGCCCTCGATCGCCACCACCTGCAGGTACTGGCGGCCGATTTTCGGAATGACGCCCGTCCATAACTCCTGACCGCCGATCACGGCATCGAGATACATCGGATGCGACGGCAAGAGGACCGGCTGATTGATGCCGGTGACACATCGTTGCACCCAGCGCAGGAATTCGTCATGGGTGACGGTTGAACCATCTTCGAGAATGAGGGATTGTCCGCGGAGACGTTGCAGGCGAAAGACCGACGACAGGCGCGATTCAAACGACGAACAGTCCCGCGTGAACTGCTCCACCAGTCCCTTCGTGCGGTCCTGGGCGCTGATTGCCGCTTGGTCATCGTCGAACATCAACTCCACAAATTTGCGTTGCGCGACCAGCGGCGGCAGATACGTGAGCGTCACGACAAAATAGCCGTCGTACATGGCCCCCAGTCCTTCGAAGAGCCGCCGCCGTTCTTCATCCAGCGCGGCCGTCAGCGCATCGGGAAAATGGGAGAGGCCGGGCGCGGCATAGCCGGCCGCCCGCCGCCGCACCGCGTCCACATGCACCATCCAACCGTTGCCGAGCTGACTCAAGGCTTGATTGATCCGAAACGACACCGCTTCGCGCTGGGGTTCCGTGCTGCTGGCTTGATCGTCGCCCCGGTAGATCCAGGCCGCCATGAGCGAGCCGTTTTTCCCGACGATCACGCCGTCCTCGACCATCGCCGCGTAGATCAAGAGATCCGATAATCCCGCGTCCTGCGAGCGATGCTTCTTCACCGTCACGTGGGCGTCGGCTTCCCGGACACGTTGGATCAGCAACAAGAGGAAGGCGAGCCCCAACAGCGCAATCAGGACGGTCAGCGTCACCATCATGTGTACTGATTCCCCTGCCTTGTGGTGTTGACCCGCCAGGGGGTACTGCGGGCGGGATAGTAGGGTTTGTAGATCAACTGACGCAGATAGACGTACCGCAATTTCGGATCGGCTTTGGCCATGAGCCGCAGGAGATACAGAAGAAGAAACCACAATGTCACGCCCACGATGCCGGCCCGCAGTTCTTGGGCGGTGAACACCAGCGCAAATGCGACCGCGCCACAGAACAGCACCAGTTCACGGTCCCCACCCAGAAACAGATTGTCTCGATGCATGACGCGACGAATCGGGATCTTGCGGAGCGCCATGGTTAGGTCAGCCTCGCCAGTTCCGGATGAGACGATGCCACCACTGCCTTTCCCTCCCCGCTCCACGCGATTTCTGCCCCGGCGGCAAAGAGCGTCGTCAGTACGTTTTGCGCTCCGACGAGGATGGCGATCAACAACACGAGAAAGACCATCATGCGGAGAAATCCGGTCAACTCGCCGCCGAAGATCAGCACCCCTGCAGCTCCCACAATCCCGATCAAGGAGAGGGTAAAGGCGACGGGGCCGGTGATCGACGCGCGCAACCGGGTCAAGGCTGATTCATAGGGGAGGCCTCCCCCCGCTGTGCCCGCCGCGTAGGCCTCGTGCGGCAGGGCGATCACGCACAGCGTCAGGATGACGCCCAAGCCCCAGAGAAATTGTTTCCAGTGCGATGCCATGCTCATGGATGGTGCTCCTTCGGTTCAATCAGTGACCTGGTGATGTACTGGCCTTGCTCATAGCCCTGGACTTGGAGAATGTCTTCGACGCGGCGCCCGTCCGCGCAGCGCGTGATGTGCACGACGACTTGCACGGCTTCGGCAATCAGCGGCTCGATGGGTTTGGGATAGTCCTGATTCATGCTGATATACAGCGCCAGCTTCGAGAGCCCGGCCCTGGCGTTGTTGGCGTGCAAGGTCGCAATGCCCCCTTCATGTCCACTGTTCCACGCCATCAGGAGATCCAACGCTTCCGGCCCTCGGACTTCCCCGACCAGAATGGTGTCGGGCCGCATGCGCATGGAAATCTTCAAGAGCTTCGCCATCGTGACATCCACGGTGGTGTGGTATTGCACGCAGTTGTCGGCCCGGCATTGGATTTCAGCCGTGTCCTCGAAGATGAACACGCGGAGGTGGGGAAAGGTGTCCATCATGGTGTCGATCAGCGCATTTACCAGCGTGGTCTTGCCTGAACCAGTCCCGCCCACGACCAGAATATTGCGTCGACTAGTGATGGCAGTGAGGAGCACGTCTCGTTGCCGAGCCGTCATGATCCCCTGTTCCACATACTGATCGAGTCGAAAGACGGCGAGCGCCCGTTTGCGGATCGCAAACGTCGGAGCGGGAACAATGGGAGGAATCTGCGCGGCGAAGCGGGAGCCATCGAGGGGAAATTCCCCGTCGAGGTAGGGAGACTGGCGCGTGATTTCTTTGCGATGAAACCCCGCCACGGTTTTGATGATGGCTTCCGCGCGGGCGGCGGGAAAGGTTCCAAGACACTCCATCCCCTGCCCGAGCCGTTCACACCAGAGCCGACCATCCGCGTTCAGCATGACTTCGACGGTCCGCGGGTCGTTGAGGGTTCCAAGTAGCGGTGCGCCCATATCCCGTTCAATCATCCGGCGGGCGCGCTCTCTCGTCGAGGGTCCGTCATCCATGCGAGGCCGTGTGCTCACCATTTACGAGATATGCTTGCACAACCGCATACGTACTGTACCTATTAAGTATTGCCTAGTCATATTTCGTTTGCACTACTACGCGGATGCATCTCGCATGTCAAGATACTATTCTGCATAGAGCGATAATTATTTCTGCAGTGTATGGAAGTGTAGGGACGGGCCTCTACAGAAAGGCCGTATTTACTGAAAAGTGTAGGCGGTGGAGGACACTGACACGGACGGGTTACTTCTGCAGCGCTTTGGACATGTTCACGATCATGATCGGGGCTTGGGCGATTCCATAGGCGATATGGGCCGCCGCACCCAGATTCACGAAGGCACGAGGCTTCGATTTATTCCGCAGGGTTGAGAGATACCATTCATGCTCTTGGTTCTTGATCCGAAAACTCACCTGATATTTTTTATTCGGAATCGCCCACAGGGTGATTTGTTCGACGCCTGACGCGTGAGCCAGGGCCCGTAACACATCGTATCGTGCACAGACGGTCATCGGTGGAGACTCCGTCTGTTCTTTGAGATGACGGACAGGGCTCGACACGCCATTTCCCTGTCTCGTTCGGGATGAGATGGTCGACTTTTTACGCGTGATTGACTGAGGGTGCGACACAGACATGGCGCGCGATCCTCTGACTCAAAAGAATCAGACTAGTCCATCTGTTGCATTACGCATCCATCAACATAGCCCGCTCGCCTCATGCTCAGATGATACACCCTTCATCCAACCGAGCCTCTTTCAACGTATATATACTTATTCTTGTTGGATTTCTAGAGCATCCCCCACGCTATGATCCATCTTCGCTCTCCCCTTCGTGATACGAGGTCAATGTCCGGCGGTGACGCCTTTCTCATAGTCTGTCAGGATTAAATATGAGAATATAGAAGGCATTTCTCAGATCCGTGAGGACACCTTCAACGGAACGCTCGAACAGGTTGAGCGATCACTGGTGGCCATAGGACAGAAGTGATGGACAACCCAAGGCAAATCAGTCATATGAGAGAAAGTTCTGTTATCCCGGCTTCCCTCCAATAAATGTGCGATGGGCACAAGGTCTATGCTATTATTTTGGAATAATGTTAGAGCGTAGATACTCAAACCTGCTGCTCATCGGACTGGTTCTTCTCCTCGGAATCCAGCTGACGGGCCTCACTTGTCTCGGTGAGTGGCCACTCCGACCCGCTGACACCCAGGTCGAAATGACGGACTTTTCCCCGCCACCTGATGAAAACGTGATCAATGATGGGTGTCCCTGCCATTTTGTATTTCAGTCGGTCCTTTTTGCGGATCCTGAGATCCTGTCTCCTCACATAGATGGTGTAAGCTCGAGTCCCATGCTATACGTGCCGACCTTCGTCGTGTTTCTCTTCCATCCTCCCCTCAGCGTCTAACGCATCACCAGAATCGTTGCACATAGTGCGAGCAAGGCTAGCATTGTCTGCCATGCGGACAATGAAGTTTGCCGCACTATACGATCATGAGCTTATCGGCAGCAGGCACGCTGCCGCGCATGAACGATGGCTCAATACAAGATCGAGAGGTGAACGAAAGGAGCAATCTCATCATGATGGGCATGCGTTGGACCAATTGGCTGGGTTTTGCAATGCTGGCGTTCTTCCTCGTGATTCATGAGCCGATCTGGCTGTTCCTGGGGTTCGACACGACGGGGTTTAACAGTACCAAGATCCTGTGGGTGATTCCGGTTGCCGCCTACGTCATTGTTGCGGCCGTATTGTTGATACGGGGAGGTCCGGACGACGACCAACCCTGATGGTTAACTGGTTTTGCGATGAGGCGAATAGACGCTCTAACTGCGTGAGGGTGAAAGGAGCTAATTTCATGATGGAGATGCGCTGGTGGAACTGGATGGGGGTTGCGATGTTGGTGATCCTCCTTGTTAGTTATCAGCCGGTATCGCAGTTCGTGTCGGCGGACACCGAGAACATCAAGTGGATTGTAGCCTACGTCATCGTTGCCGTTTTACTGCTAATAAAGGGAGCGGACAGATAGTGCAGAAGCTTCTTGCAATAAGCACGTATTCTGCTAATCCGTCAATCTATGCAAGTACTGGGCTAACCAGTGGTTGAAATCATTTGGAGTAAGAATGGTGAATCGCGAATCGCAGTGTCACTCAGGTGATGAGCAGGAAGAATTCGGTGAGCTGCTCAAGTATACGGGGGCAGGGTTTGCAGGGGGACTCATTACCGGCGCGGTACTCGATTATTTTGGATTCCACCAAAGTGCACTCGGTCAATGGCTCGTTCGCACGCTCGCCAGAGAGGGAGAAAGCCTGTTTGATGGCATCTGTGCCGTCCGGCAACGCATTCGAGGTTCATCCGGGTCAATGGCTGAGGCGTACGGCTGGGGAAAGTTGTCTGCAATGCTACTTCCGTGGATCATCGATTGGGGCATCCGTATGGTCGGAATCGATGTCTACGGAGTGGAAGGATTTTATATCCCGGTTTTTACGCATTGAGCGATCAGCTTGGAGCGAATATCGCCGGCATCATTTTCCTTCGAAAAAAGGCAGGGGCATGGCCTGCTTTCAACGGCCGTCGAGACGATTGTGGCGAATCTCTGTTGGGTGCCGCCGCTTGTTGGCTGGTTGATGCGTAAGTGACCGGACCTCACACGTAAGGAGGAGTTGTCATGGTACATCTGCTGCTTCGAACTCTGCTTTTGGCCGGAGTCCTCTTGCCGCTTCTCCTCATCGGGACAGTGGTCCTGGCGCAAGACAGTCGTTCCTATCGATTGAACGAAATGATTGAGATGGCTTTGGAGCACAACCCAGCTTTACAAGAAGCGGCCACTCTCATCGATCAAGGGAAGGGGCTTCAAGCGACTGCTGCGGCCTATCCCAATCCATCCATTACTGGAACGGTGGGACCGGGCAGAACTCGAGAGGCTCTCCGGGATATCGCATTCTTCGAGCGCGGAGTGACCGTAAGCCAACCTGTGGAGTGGCCGGGCATGCGTCAAGCCCGTCAGCGGGCGGCGGAGGCCGCGCTCGCCGGATCCCAAGCAGCTGTCGATGCGACTCGATTGAATCTCCGGGCTGAGGTCAAGATTGCCTTCTACCAACTTCTTCTTGCCCAGCGCAATGCAGAACTCATAGCGGAAGCTGTTGCCATCGCGCAGGACTTCTTGCGCGGCGTCAAGGCAAGGGTGGATGCTGGGCAGGCGAGGCCATTTGAAGCCCTGAAGGCGAACGTGGAAGTTCAAAAGGTCAGCAATGATCTGAATCATGCACAACACGCCTTGGTGGTCGGGCGCTCTCGACTGAATGCGGTGACCGGCGGCGTGCTCGGCAAGAACTTCGATGTTCGGGGCGACTTTGTCTCACCTCCGCTAGAACTGAACCTGGATGGCTTGGCTGCAAGCGCTAGAACACAGCACCCGACAGTCCGTCGCGTCCAAAAAGAGATTGAACGAGCGGAGCACAGCGTTGTGCAAGAACGCCAATCTCTGATCCCCTCTGTGACCATCTCCGGCCTCTTTCAACAGGAAGCGGCCGAGACGGCCTACTTGGCTCGATTGAGTGTCCCCATACCGCTGTGGTATCGACGGCAGGGAGAAATCACGGGGGCTTTGTCGGCAAAGCAACGCGCTGAAGCAGAACAGGTGCGGATACAAAACGAACTGGTGGCCGGCATTACCGAGTCTGTGGAGGAAGCCCACGCCGCACAGGACCGGATCGAGGTGTTTGAGAAGGGATTATTAAAACAGGCGGAAGAGACGTTGAGGATCGCGAGGATAAGTTTTCAGCAGGGCGCGGCGAGCCTCCTCGAATTCATTGATGCCCAACGAGTGCATCGACAAATGTTGTTAGAGTATACACAGGCACGGGCGAGTTTCTCCGTCGAAGTGGCGCGGTTGGAACGCTGGACGGGGGAGCTTCGATGAGCTGGCCCACCGTTCTGTTGCGTACAAGTATTCATCTGGTCTCGTGCGAGGCGAACGGCCGCGCGACCGTAGTCATTCCAAAAGTGTCATATGAGCAAGAATGATCGTACTCTTTTTGAAAGTCTACTTGCGTTCTCTTGCCCTGGGCTGTAATGACGGTCGCGTTGAACAGCCGGCGCGGACAGGCACCGGCTGAGCAAGGAAGATACAGCCTGGTCATGAGCTTGGTGAGCCATATCAACTTGCAGTTCCACCAGAGGCGCACGAAGGTGAAGCGTTCCAGACAGCAGTCATTGAATGCCGAGTCTTCCGTGATTCAATCACGGCCACGATCAAGCCCAACGAATACCGCCTGGTGCATCTGAGCCCTCGCATTGAAGGTCGGGCCATCGAGGCCAAAGTGGATCTGGGTCCACACGTCAAGTCAGGACAAGCCTTGTCCCTCATGGATACCGGAAATTGTTTCCATCGTTACCTATGATCCGAATCGGACTATCTTTTCGGGTCTGCCTCTCACAGTCTCAAGCGGTTAGGGCGAGCACACAAAACTTCGATATCCTAGCGTCGCGGCACGGACTATCGAGATCCTTATGCATATCGTGTTCTCAATGTGTACAATGTAGCCAAAAAATTGTGCGGCTTTGACTCAGCGCTATGTTATATTCTGAAACAGTGATGTTGGATACGAGACACAGAAATCTGCTGATCATGGGGCTGATTCTCCTCCTTGGAGTTCAACTCACTGGTCTCACCTGTCTTGGTGAATGGCAAGTCGGGCGCGCTGCAGCCTTGACCGCAACGGCGAGCCATTCTACGTCACCAGATGACGGCGTGACGGATGATGGGTGTCCCTGCCATGTTGTATTCCAGTCTGTGTCTCTTGCTGCTCCTGAGATCCCATCCCCAATTACTGATGATGTAAGCTTGAGTCCCACGCTACACGTGGCGACCTTCGTCGTGTTCTTGTTTCATCCTCCCCTCAGCGTCTAACGCGTCACACGATCTATTTACATAACGCCACACAGGTGAGCATTGTCCAGCATACGGGCAATGAGGAGGCTGTCATGCAACCCACACTCATTTGGCTTATTGGCATTACATTGCTCTTAGAAGGAATCGGTTGCGTGGAATTCGCATCCGCCAACACTGAGAGCCCGATCTTGCAACTCGAAGCCGTGCTTGAACTGGCATTGAAACGGAATCCCACTATGAGTGCGGCGAAAGGCGGGGTCCGACAGAGTCAAGGGGAACGGATCGCCGCGAGTGCGTTTCTGAATCCATCGATCGACGCATCGGCTGGGCGAGGCTCCATCCGCGATCCCAGTACGGGTGTCTCGATTGTCGAACGGACGGTGACGGTAGAGCAACCACTGGAACTACCTGCTAAGCGAAAAGCACGCCGAGAGGCTGCCGAGGCAGGTCTTTCGGGCGCCCTGGCGGGGGTGGACGAGGCGCGCTTGAACGTCCGTGCCGATGCAAAGGTCGCCTTTTACCGGCTGTTGCTAGCTCAGCGGGACGTGGACCTATCGGTGCAAAATCTTTCCACCGTCCGAGAGATTTTTCAAACGATCAAGGCGCGTGTGGATGCCGGCCAGGCGCGACCGTTCGAAGCCGTCAAGGCGAATGTGGAGTTACAGAAGGCGACAAAAGATCTGAGCCGCGCGCAAAATGCCCTCGTCGCGGCTCGCGCCGGCCTCAATGCGGTGACGGCCGGAGCGCTGGGCACAGACTTCTCAGTGGACGGTGACTTCGCGCCGTTACGGCAGGACCTGAACCCTGAACAGCTGATCACGGCCGCACTGGAATCGCATCCAATTCTTCGCCGGACCGCCAAGCAGATTGAACGAGCGGAACACAGCGTCAGGCTGGAACGGGAGTCGCGTATTCCCTATGTCTCCGTGACGGGGACGTATCATCGAGAAGCGGGAGATGAAACCTACATTGCAGGCCTACGAATGCCGCTGCCGCTCTGGTATCGGCGCCAAGGTGAAATTGAAGCCTCCTTAGGCGCGAAAGATCGCGCGGAAGCGGAGCGTGTCGGAGCACAGAATGAATTGATCAAAGCCGTGACCGAATTGGCCCAAGAGGCGCGCACGGATCGTGAACAGATCGAGGTATTTGAGAAGGGCCTGCTGAAAGAAGCCGAGGAGGCCTTGCGGATTGCCCGCATCAGTTTCCGTCAAGGCGCCGCCGGTCTCCTCGAATTGATCGATTCTCAGCGAGTGTATCGACAAATGCAACTGGAATACGCCGAGGCGCGCGCGGCCCTTTCAATATCATTGGCTCGTCTCGAACGGTGGACGGGAGAACTCCCATGACCAGCGTTGATACACATACTGCCGCTCGTGTCGTTCCGAGGGCCCGATCCGTCACTTGTGACCGGACAATCGGCGCGACACTGCTCCGCTCCGGCTCGTGCCTGATCAATTATGGAGTCCTCCTGTTGTTGATCGTCGCGGGGGTTCTTGGTTACGGCTGTCAGCAGAGCAACGTTGAAGAGAGCGGCAAACAGAGCTCGTCAGACCGCCGTACGTCTTCCGGAATGGAGGAAGGAAAGCAGGATCGAGGACAGGCTTCATCAACGGTGCAGCACGAAGTGTCAGTCCCGTCCGAAGCGCTGTCCGGACAGGCGTTTCAGACAACCGTCATCGAACGGCGACCCTTTCGTGATGAAATCACGGCCACAGCCACGATCAAGCCCAATGAATATCGCCTGGTGCATTTGAGCCCTCGCATTGAGGGCCGGGTCATCGAGGTCAAGGCGGTGCTGGGTCAGCACGTTAAGTCCGGACAAGTCCTGGCCTTCCTGGACAGCATCGAACTGGGTCAAAAAAAATCCGACTTCCTTCAAGCGAAGACGACCCACGAGGTCGATCAGCGGAACTATGTTCGCGAAGAAGGACTGTACAAACAACAAATTACCTCGGAAAAGGAATTCTTGGACGCCAAGGGCCGCTATGAAAAGAGCCTGGCTGCCTACCGCGCGGCTCATGAAGCATTACGCCTCATCGGCTTGTCCGAGGGAGACATCAAGCGCATCGATTGGAGTACCAAGGGCCAACCCCTCTCCTATTTCCCTCTGGTTTCTTCTTTGAACGGGACCGTCATTGAACGGACGATCACGTTGGGGGAATTAATTAGTCCCAAGGATAAGGCCTTTACGATTGCCGACCTGTCTACGGTGTGGATCATCCTCGACGTCTATGAGCAGAACCTCGCGGCCGTACGGGAGGGAGACGAGGTGGAGATTTCGGTGGACGCTTTTCCCGCCGAAACCTTCAAGGGAACTATCGTCTATCTCAGTGATGTGCTGAATCCCGCGACCCGCACCATTGATGCGCGGGTCGAAATTCCCAATCCACAGCGTCGCCTCCGGCCCGGCATGTTCGCGAGAGCTGCGGTCATCTTGCCGGGGCAAGGCTCTGAAGTACTGGTCGCGCCGTTGGACGCGCTTCAACAGGTGAACGACCAGACCGTGGCGTTTGTGGAAAAGCAACCAGGCACGTATGAGGTGAGGCAAGTGACCGTGAGACGGCGATCACCGCCGTACGCCGAGATCCAGTCTGGCCTGCGTGAGGGCGAGACGGTCGTGACGACCGGGTCGTTCTATCTCAAGTCAATCATATTGAAAGAACAGATCGGTGGAGAGTAGGAAGTGATGTCCCTCGGAGGCCCCCTCCTATGCTGAATCGAATGCTTGAATTTTCACTCGCCAACCGGTTTCTGATCCTGGTGTTTGCCGGTCTTATCGTTGTCAGCGGTGTTTATGCCATGCGACAGCTGCCGATCGATGCCGTCCCGGACGTGACACCGAATCAGGTCCAGATCCTCACGAATGCGCCTGGCCTCTCTCCGGTGGAGGTTGAACAATTCATCACGTTCCCGGTCGAGACAGCGATGTCCGGCTTGCCTGGTATCACCCTGATTCGATCGGTCTCCCGGTTCGGGCTCTCGGCGGTGACCATCTATTTTGACGAGGGCATGGACATCTACTTCTGCCGGCGCCTGGTGATGGAACGCCTGCCTCGGGCCCGCGAGGCGATCGGGGAGCGTTTCGGCAACCCCGAATTGGGCCCGATTTCAACGGGACTGGGCGAGATTTTCCAGTTCGAGGTCAAGGGAGAGGGCTACTCCCTCATGGACCTCCGGACAATTTTGGAGTGGGACATTGCGTTTAAGCTTCGCTCCGTTCCTGGGGTGGTGGAAGTCAATACCTACGGCGGAGAGCTGAAGACGTATGAAGTGCAACTCGATGCCGCCAAACTAGTCTCCTACAAGATTCCAATCGAGCAAGTCTTTCGAGCGCTCGAACAGAATAATGCCAACTCGGGCGGAGGCTATATCGAGCATGCGCAGGAGCAGTATCTGATCAGGGGTGAAGGGCTTGTGCAGATATTGGAGGACATTGACAACATCATCGTGGCGACGGAGCACGACGGGACGCCCATTTACATTCGCAATTTGGGCAAGGCGCGATTCGCTCCCATGGTCCGGCAAGGCGCGGTCACGCGCGACGGCCGGGGGGAGGCCGTTACGGGCATCGTTATGATGCTGATCGGCGAGAATGGACGAGTTGTCGTGGATCGGGTGAAAAAGAAGCTGCAGCAACTCGAAAAGACCTTGCCAGCGGGCGTGACCATCGAGCCCTATTACGATCGAACAGACCTGGTCAGAAAAACCATCAAGACGGTCGCGACCAATTTGACCGAGGGGGCGCTGCTCGTGGTCGCCGTGCTGTTTCTCATTTTAGGAAATCTCCGTGCCGGCCTCATCGTCGCCGCGGCCATCCCGCTCTCCATGCTGGTGGCGTTCACGGGGATGTTGACCGCCGGCATCTCGGGGAACCTCATGAGTCTCGGTGCGATCGATTTCGGTCTTATTGTGGATGCGTCCGTCGTCATGATCGAGAACACCATTCGGCATCTTGCCGAACGACGGCGAGTCGCCCTGGATAGTCAGCGCCTGTCGGACGCCGACATGCGGGGGGTCGTCATCGAAGCGGGCCGTGAGGTACTCCGCCCGATCGTATTTGCGGTCGGGATCATTATCATCGTCTACTTGCCGATCCTGACCCTGCAAGGCATTGAAGGCAAGATGTTTCGGCCCATGGCCGTGACTGTCATCTTTGCGCTCGTCGGGTCTCTCGTGCTGACCTTGACCGTGACACCGGTGCTCGCGAGTCTGTTCCTTCGTCGCGGTGTGAAGGAGGAGGAGACCTGGATTATTCGGCAAGCCAAACGAGTGTATCGCCCTCTTCTCTCAGCGACCATGCAGCATCCGGCCATTGCTGGGAGCGTCGCCGCAGCGCTGTTTGCGATGAGCCTCGGTGTCGCGGCCTTTCTTGGTGCGGAGTTCATTCCGACGCTTGATGAAGGCACGATCGCCCTGCAAGCCTGGCGGCTACCGAGTGTCTCTCTAGAGGAGTCGGTTCGGACCACTACCCGGATTGAACAGGTTCTTAAGCAGTTTCCCGAAGTGGTCACGGTTGTATCGAGAACCGGACGACCAGAAATCGCCACCGATCCGATGGGTGTCGAGATTAGCGATATTTATCTCATTTTGAAGCCTGATTCGGAGTGGACGACTGCAAGGACGAAGGACGATTTGATTGAGGTGATCAACCAGGCGCTGACCAAGGCCGTTCCCGGCAACACGTTTAGTTATTCCCAGCCGATTGAGCTGCGTGTGCAGGAATTGATTGCGGGGGTGCGCTCCGACATCGCCATTACCATTTTCGGTGAAGATATGGAGATCCTCCGACGCCTCGGCGATCAGGTCGTCCGGGCGGTCTCGAAAGTTCCCGGAGCCGCAGACACCAAGGCTGAGCAGGTGGCCGGTATGCCGTACCAGGTGGTGGCTATCGACCGGGAGAAAATCGCTCGCTATGGCATCAATGCGGGGCAGATTTTAGATACCGTCACCGCGTTGGGGGGACGCATTGTCGGTCAAGTCGTCCAGGGCAACCGTCGGTTCTTCATGCAAGTGCGGTTTAGTCCCGACGACCGCAAGAATTTCGAACGCATTTTGGATATTCGCATCGCCGATTCACAGGGTCGTCTCATTCCACTCAGGCAACTGGCCGACATTCGTATCGAAACCGGCCTGGCACAAATCAGTCGAGAAAACATCCAACGGCGGCTGGCGGTGGAAACCAATGTGCGCGGTCGCGACCTCGCCGGATTTGTCGGCGCAGCGCAGAAGGCGGTGGAAAGCCATGTGACCCTGCCGCCTGGGTACTGGATTGAATGGGGCGGTGAGTTTGAAAATCTGCAGCGGGCGTCTGCTCGGCTCGCCATTGTGGTACCGATCGCGCTGTTTCTGATCTTTGTCCTCTTGTACACGACGTTCAATAGCCTCAGGCCGGCACTCCTCATCTACCTCAACGTCCCGCTGGCGGCAACGGGCGGCATTCTGGCCTTGGCGCTTCGGGGCATGCCCTTTTCGATCTCCGCTGGAGTCGGGTTCATCGCGCTCTTCGGCGTGGCGGTGCTCAACGGTGTCGTGTTGATGTCCTATATTTTAGACTTGCGCAAGCAAGGGCGTTCGGCGGAAGAGGCAGCCTATGAAGGCGCGCTCATTCGCATGCGGCCGGTGTTGATGACTGCGCTCGTAGCCAGTCTCGGGTTTGTGCCCATGGCGCTCTCAACGTCCGCGGGCGCGGAGGTGCAACGGCCGCTCGCCACCGTCGTGATTGGCGGACTTGTGACCTCGACGGCGCTCACGCTTCTCGTCTTGCCCACCCTATATGTCTGGGAAGAGCGTATCCGAGAGGCGTGGAAGCGTCGACGAGACAACGCGGGGGAAGTATCGAAGCCCTTCAGTGACGGTCATATCGGATAAGGCGCAGCGAGGAATGCGCCAAGGAGATCCGTGATGCATGTCCACGGTCAGCCCGAGGATCTCGGGACACTGTCGAGAACGCAGCACAGCATCCGATTGTATTGGACGCTCGGACTGACCACCGCTTTCCTGGTTCTGGAAGTGATCGGAGCGATCTGGACGGGCAGTCTGGCCTTGCTGGCCGATGCCGGTCATATGCTGACGGATGTAGCGGGCATCTGTCTCAGCCTCGTCGCTATCTGGTTTGCGTCAAAGCCCCCCTCCCCATCGAATACCTATGGATATGTGCGACTGGAAATCCTGGCGGCACTTGCGAACGGCGTGTTGCTGCTCAGCATGGCGGCCTTCATTCTGTACGAAGCCTATCGGCGCATGTGGTCGCCACCGGAAGTTCTGGCTGGCCAGATGTTGACGATCGCGGTTGTCGGGTTGGGCGTGAATCTAGCGAGCATGTGGTTGCTCCATAGGGGCGCCAATGAGAGTTTGAATCTTCGCGGTGCTTATTTCGAAGTGCTCGGTGACGCCATGGCCTCGCTCGGCGTCATCGCAGCTGCGCTCATCATTCAATTCACAGGATGGACCCTTGCCGATCCGCTGATCAGTGGAGCGATCGGCCTATTCATCTTGCCTCGAACCTGGAATCTGATCAAGCAGGCAGTACAGATTTTGATGGAAGGTGTTCCACCGCACTTGGATGTTCGAGCAATCGAGACCGCCATGCGTACGTCCCATGGTGTCCGCGATGTTCACGATCTTCATGTCTGGACACTCACGTCAGGCCGGGAAGCCATGAGCGCGCATGTGTTGGTGGATGATCTGTCTGATGGGCAGCATATCTTGAACGATCTCCAGGCGCTCCTCCGCGAACGATTCAACATCGAGCACACAACGGTCCAGCTGGAAAGCGACCGCTCGACGCTTATACATATCAGCCCAGGGATAGAAGAAAAAACATAGATCTATGGAAACATGGCCGCCTCTGGACAAATCCTATCGTGCGGCCGTACCTCACCTGAGAGAGTCGCCAGAATAGGCTTACAAGAGCAGTTGGTGAAAAAGGAGACAGCATGCACGAACCAATGATGGGTTTTTGGGGCTTGGTTGGTTATGTGTTGATGATTGCTTTTTTCGCAGTGGGGATAGTCGCAGTCATACTGTGGGTCAAGTCATGGTTAGAACGAGGGCGGCCTGACTCAGCGTCACGGGAACCGGCATCTGCCTTGGAGATCCTGAAGAAACGCTATGCCCGTGGGGAGATCAGTAAAGAGGAATTCGAAGAGAAGCGCAACGATCTCCTTTAAGAAACCGAAAGGGTCCGAAGTTGAATGACAGCTCCATGCGCACCGCTCTCACAGTAGCAGATAAGGACCGATGAATACCGGGGAGAAGGTGATGAAGCAAAGCCATGAGAGAGGCTTCGCGGGCCCATGGTGGCAATACCCGGTTCTGCGCAATGCGCTGATGGCTGGCGCTCTAGCGGGCGTGGGTTTTGCGCTGGCTCATCTGGGTGTGGTCTCAGAGCAGACCGAGGCGCTGTTTTATTTTGTGGCCATTCCGCTGGGTGGCTACCACTGGGGCTGGGAAGCCCTGGAGGCGCTGCTCCAGGAACGGGTCATCGGGATCGACTTCCTCATGTTGGCGGCCACCGTCGGGTCCGGCATCCTGGGCCTGTGGGATGAAGCCGCCTTCCTGGTGTTCCTCTACGGGTCGGCCGAGGGCCTGGAAGAATATACCTACGCGCGCACGCGCTCGGCTATTCGGGCGCTCCTGGACCTGGCGCCCAAAGAGGCGCATGTCCTTCGCAACGGCCAGGAAGTCACGATTCCCGCCGAAACCCTGCGGGTGGGAGATCGGTTCCTCGCCCGACCTGGCGAGACCATTCCGACCGACGGGGTGATTCGAGTCGGCAGTTCCAGTCTGGACGAAGCGGCAGTCACTGGTGAATCCATTCCAGTCGATAAGGTCCCCGGCATGAAAGTCTTTGCCGGAACCCTTAACCAGCAAGGCCTCCTGGAGATCGAGGCGGCCGCGTCGTTTCAAGACAACACCCTGGCCAAGATTATTCATCTGGTGGAAGCGGCGCAGGAGCGCAAGGGGCAAGCTCAGCAATGGATCGAGCGCTTCGGTCGCCGCTACAGCCCCGCCGTGTTGCTGGTGTCGGTCGGGTTTCTCCTTGTGCCGTGGCTTCTTGGTTTGCCACTGGAGGATTGGGCCGAGCGCGCGGTGGTGCTCTTAGTCGCGGCTGCGCCATGTGCGCTGGTGATGTCCACACCCGTCGCGACTGCTGCCGCGATTGGCTGGGCCGGCAAGCATGGCATTCTGATCAAGGGCGGCGTGCATTTGGAGCATCTCGGGAGGATCCGTGTGGCAGCTTTCGATAAGACGGGCACCCTCACTGCCGGCAAGCCGGTTGTCACGGACCTCATCTCTCTCAACGGCTCACCAGGCGAATGGCTCGCGGTCGCGGCCGGCATCGAGCATGGCTCCGAACATCCGCTGGCGCGGGCTGTCCTTGAGAAGGCACGGGCTGAAGGGTTTGCTCTAAGACCAATGCAAAAGTTTGAGGCCCTGACCGGTGTGGGAGCTACCGCTGTGTCTTCTGATGGCGTGAGGTGGTATGTCGGCAGTCCGGCGCTGTTCGAAGATCTTGGGATCCCATTGGACACCGTTCGGGAGAAGGTGCAAACACAGCAAGCCCAAGGAAAAACGGTCGTCCTCGTTGGGACGAATCACAACCTGCACGGCCTCCTCATCTTGCAGGACCGTGTCCGCGACGGCGTGAAGGACGTCATCGGTGACCTTCGTCGCTTGGGGCTCCGCGTGGTCATGCTGACCGGAGATAACACGAGCACGGCCCGAACGGTGGCTGAGAGCCTCGGCCTCGATGACAGCCTGGCGGATCTCAAGCCGGAGGACAAGGTTGAAGCGGTCAAGGAGTTGGAACGTCGCCACGGACCGGTACTGATGGTCGGCGATGGGATTAATGATGCGCCGGCACTGGCAGCTGCAACCTGCGGCGTGGCCATGGGGGCAGCGGGAAGCGATGCGGCGATCGAGGCGGCAGATGTGGCACTGATGGCCGATGATTTGGCGAAAGTGCCCGAGGTGCTCCGACTAGGACGGACAGCGAGGCGAATAAGTTGGGAGAATATCGCCTTTTCTCTCCTGCTTCTTGCGGTGCTTATTCCGCTGGCAGTTAGCGGTTCCCTCAGCGTCGCTCTGGTGGTTCTCATCCATGAACTGAGCGAGCTCTTGGCCGTGGCGAACGGGTTACGAGTCGGTTGGAGAGGAGCCGTGTCTTAGCCTCCTCTCAAGGTGGCCAGAGCCAGCCCGCGAAAGAGTCGGCCAGTTCCACTCTGTGGCGATACTGAGCGGTCGGGTTAGGTTGAGGGAATAAGTGCTGAGTAAAGCGGCAGTCATAAAACGGCCGTGAGCTTAGAGGTGACGTAGATCGCTCACGCACGGGGCGATTCCAAAGAAAGAGATTCCGAATTGAGTGGCAGTCATGACTACACCTCGTGATCGACTTCTCTGTCCTAGTTTTCAACTTTGATGCAGTCACAGTTGAAGCGTTTACACAGTCACATCCCGTCCGGCGTCTGGGTGCTGGGCTTCGTCAGCATGCTGATGGACATCTCATCGGAAATGATTCATAGCGTGCTGCCGCTGTTCATGGTCACGACCCTCGGCGCAAGTACCATCGCCGTCGGCCTTGTCGAAGGATTGGCCGAATCCCTTGCTCTGGTTGTGAAAGTATTTTCCGGCACGCTGAGTGACTACCTGGGAAAACGTAAGGCGCTGGCCGTGTTTGGCTATGCCTTGGGCGCATTCACCAAACCCCTCTTTGCACTCGCTCCGGGGGTGAGCATGGTCTTAACCGCACGATTATTGGATCGAGTCGGAAAAGGAGTGCGGGGAGCCCCCCGCGATGCGTTGGTGGCGGACATCGCGCCGCCGCAGCTCCGAGGCGCAGCGTTCGGCTTGCGGCAGTCGTTGGATACTGTCGGCGCGTTCGTTGGCCCACTGGTTGCTGTTGGGTTGATGCTCCTCTGGGCCAATGACTTTCGGGCGGTCTTCTGGGTAGCCGTCATCCCAGGGGTGATGGCCGTGGCACTCCTGGTTTTCGGGGTCCAAGAACCTGTGCGCCGTCAAACCGAGACGAGGACAAACCCGATTCGAAGGGATAATCTCCGACGACTCGACTCCACCTACTGGTGGGTGGTGGGAATCGGATCGGTGTTCACGCTGGCACGGTTCAGCGAGGCTTTTCTTGTCCTCCGCGCCCAACAAGGGGGAATGTTCATTGCGCTTGTTCCTCTGGTTATGGTTGCAATGAATCTGATCTATGCCTTATCGGCGTACCCGTTCGGCAAGCTCTCCGATACGATGAGCCATACGAGGTTACTCGTATGGGGCCTGATTGTCCTGATTGCCGCAGATATAGTGTTGGCCATCAACAATCATTGGGGTGTTGTGTTATTGGGCGTTGTCTTGTGGGGACTCCATATGGGGATGACGCAAGGCTTGCTGGCGGCCATGATCGCCGGTGCCTCCCCGGCAGATCTGCGCGGGACGGCATACGGCTTCTTCAACCTGGCCTGCGGGCTGGCCCTGCTAGTCGCAAGTGCGCTTGCGGGCATCGTCTGGGAACAATTCGGCGCACGGTTCACATTCTATGTGGGGGCCATGTGTGCCGCTTGTGCGATCGCACTGGTTGCCTTTAAAGAGGGCCAGTCTTCAAGCGTTCGAATCCACTCGCAATAGAGGTTGTTTCACAGCGGTAGCCGCGTACCCTCGGAAAGGACGTAAGGATGTCTGTCTTAAGTTCATTGGGACTGTTTGTGCTCGCCGGATTGTGCGAGATTGGAGGCGGCTATCTTGTGTGGCTCTGGTTCCGAGAGGGACGACCGCTTGCTTACGGAATTGTGGGAGCGGCTATTCTTATTCTCTACGGCATCATTCCAACCTTTCAACCGGCTCACTTTGGCCGGGTCTATGCCGCCTATGGCGGCATGTTTATCGTCCTGTCGCTCATCTGGGGATGGGCCCTAGATGGCACTCGCCCGGACCGATTCGACATCATTGGAGGAACTCTTTGTCTCGTGGGTATGGCGGTCATAATGTATGCGCCCAGGACATGAGGGGAAAATAGAAACCCCCATCCTCTCGGATGCCCTTGGGCTGCGAAAAATTGATTTGTAAGCAGTTCACGAACCGCGATCGAGAGTTGCCCTCAGCATCGAAACTCCTCATCGTTCCGCTAGCATCGCTTCTATCGTTCGGCACTCGGGCTCAAGATCCCAATTCATCTGTCCCCTTGACTCGGTACCACGGTACAGGGTTTACCATTCGACAAGAGGGTTACGCCATGGCCTTGGGATGGACGATCGGACAACTTTCCAAGATGGCGAGCGTGAACGTGCAGACCGTTCGCTACTATGAGCGGCGCAACCTGCTGCAGCCGACAGACCGTAAAACGTCTGGATACCGAGTGTACTCTGACGATGCGTTGAGGCGACTGCGCTTCATCAAGAATGCGCAGGCGTTGGGCTTCACGCTCCATGAGATCGAGGAACTCCTCGATCTCCGGATCAACTCAAAGGCTCGGTGCGGGGATATCCAACGAAAGGCAGAGGCAAAGTTGAAACACGTGGAAGCCAAAGTGCGGGACCTGCAATCGCTTGAGGCGGCGCTGCGGCGCTTGATCCGCACCTGCCGGGCCGGACAGCCGACCGATCATTGTCCAATCTTGCAAAGCCTGGAGGAAGAGAAGGCCCGAACGGTTCAGGCCACAAGGAGGAGGTAGCGATTCTGTGTCCATATCAAGAATGGTTGGGCTTTTGTCCACTGGGTGTCCTGCGCCGAATCTGGTCGCGGCTGGTCTGACAACATCCTGACAACGCGTGGTTGCCTGTGCACTGGGTCCCGGAGCGTCGACACTGAAGGTGGAGTAACGCCTCGAAGGCGACGGTCATGAAGATGGTCATCGAGAGATGAGCGGGACCAGTGAGGGTAGGTCCAATGACAAGAGCACGCTGTCGTGAAACCGACGTGAACCAAAGTCAGGCTAAACAGACCCCGGGCCGCGCCGAGCGGGGCGGCATAATTGGGCCGACTGCGACTGACAGGGCGCAGGCCTTGGCCTCAATGGCGGGGACCATGCTGGGATGGGATCAGCACATCCTGAGCGCTCAGGAAAAGCGGTTCGGCGGTACATCCTGACCCAGTATCCTCTTCGCGGGCAGGCGCCAACAGTGCAGGAAATCAGTCAGGCACTTGACCTTACGCCGGATGCCACGAAGACGATTCTGCAGCGCCTCCATGCTTGGGACATGCTAAGTCTGGAGCCGGAGTCCTCTATGATCCGTCTCACCTATCCGTTCTCGTCGGTTCCGACGCCGCATCTGGTGAAGTTTGACCAGTGGCCTGAGGCGAAACCTGTTTATGCACAATGCGCGATTGATGCCTTGGGTATGGCGTTCATGCTGCGTCGTGATCTGTCCATCACGTCTTCCTGTGCGTCCTGCGCCAAGCCCATCGCCATCACGGTGCGCGACCAAAGCATTGTGGCGCACAGCCCATCCGACACTGTGGTACGGGCAGGAATGATCCAGGACGGCCCAGCGGCGGCCTCGGCGTGCCCGGCCATCAATTTCTTCTGTTCGGTCGGACACGCTGAGCAATGGCTGCAGAGCCAACCCAATGCTATCGGTTCTGTGGTGAGCCTTGGCGAGGCACTTTACATCGGCAAGGCGATCTTCGAGCCTCTGCTGGCCACACGGGTTTATGCCGAACCTGATGCGGCGGAGAGCCATGACGTAGGACGATCGGCAAGCAGAGCCGTGGCCGGTACCTCGGTCGCTGGGCTCATCGCGGCGTTCTTGGCGTCGTTATGCTGTATCGGCCCTCTGGTGTTCGCCGCGCTCGGTGTCGGAGTCGGCGCCACCGGTACGCTGGTCGGTACAGCCGGGTTCCTGAAAGCCTTGTTGCCCTACCGGCCGTGGTTTATCGGCCTGACGCTGCTCTTGCTTGGCATGAGTTTCTACTACGCGTACCGGAAACCTTCATCCGCGTGCGCGGCAGAGGCCGGATGTGCTGCTCGATCAGCGAGTGGGCTGAACTGGAAGAGGCTGTGACTGATAGCGGCCCTGGCATTGCTGGTGGTCTTGGCGCCTTATTGGTTAGCCTTGTGAGAGTGGGGGTGACGCGTGATGAATGAGAGTTCAGCCTGATGCGGCTGGCACGACTATTCGCTCTGAGTTATCCCTTGAAGGGAGGTGATCAGGCATGTGGCAAGTGATTCAGACATGTCTCCTTGTTGGAGTGGCGATGCTTCCGCTGACTGAGTTCTATGGTCTTGCTGCTGAGAACCAGGGGGTTCAGACGGTGACGTTGCAGATCGACGGCATGACATGCGGGGCTTGCGTCAAGGACGTGAAGGCAGCGCTCGCCAAGGTCCCGGGCGTCAGCACGGTCCAGCATAGGGTGGGAAAGAAGTGGATCTTTTTCTCCGATTATTCGGACGTGCGCGCCTCGGTGACGTTCGATGCGAACAAAGTGGGTACGGAGGCGTTGGTCAAGGCCATCGAAGGGGCTGGCAGCCCGCTGTCGGCGTACAAAGCCCGGCTGGTGCAGCCATAGCTGGCAGCTAACAGCGAGCAGTTCTCCCCGCCTTCCCCTCCCATCTCAAGGAGGAAGGGGCTCTTCGCTACTTACCGGAGTACTTTAGGCGAGAGGAAGGAGTAAAGCCGTTATGGAGCAAACAACCAATGTTGAAACGGGACTATTCGCCGAACTCAGAAAGTTGAGTCCCAAGGTCACGGGCGGTCTTCTGCGTATGCGACAGGAGGCCTATCGAGATGCAACTGTGGCTGCCAAGTACAAATTACTTACCGCCATGGCGATTTCAATCGCGATTCGATGCGAACCCTGTATCCGGGCCTACGTCAAGATGGCGCATGCCAAGGGTGTCAGCCAGGATGAACTGATTGAATTCCTCGAAGTCGCCATGACCATGCAGGGCTGTCCCGGAGAGGAGTGGGCGCTCAAGGCCTATGCGGCGTATAAAGAGTGCATTGATGGTAGGTCAGGCTTAGAGACGCCCGCTTGTTGTAAGAATCACGATGGCAGTCAGACCGATAAGGAGGGTGCCTGATGAACGGTCTGGCACTGGAGCGGATTTCTTCCCGTCCACCCAGGTGATGGTGAATTTGTTTGCATTCGCCGATCGAGGGTTGATGTATTAGAAATACCGTTGACGGGTAACATGGACGAGGGATACCATGAAGCCATGCGATTAGGTTCACATCACTCCCGATCCCTTCTCGCCTTAACCATTGTGGTGTTCTTACTGGCGTTCAGCTTCAATGCCTACGCCTGTCTCTTGCCGCTGTCGGGAACCGATGATGCTTCGATGGCCAACGGTTGTTCAACCCCGGTGGAGCAGCCGGTTCGGCAATTGTGCGATGCCTTCAAAACTCTGGGCGTTGGATTCTCTTCACAGTCGTCTTCGTTGCACATGGACCATCATGGGTTGGCAGACCATGCGTTCCCTACGCTGCCAACGGTGAGCCCTCGGCTCGTACGCATTTTCAGTCTCTATTACACTTTTGAATCAAGTTCTCCTCCGCATCAGTCTCTCGCAAGCACAGTGCTTCGTATCTGATCTTTCCGGTTCCTCCTTCTACAGTTTCATCATCGCATTACCTGTCCTGTTCTGAGCCGGAGCTCATCCCGTCGCTTTTTCTGTAGCGGGACGAGACCTTTGAGATCCGTGACAGGCGTGGGCAGGAAAGCTCTTAGGAGGACCATCACATGACTTATTCAATCCGGGTTTTCTCGCTCACTATAGCGATAACAGTCACGAGCCTGACCTTCTGGCCAGGCGGACGCCATATTGCGCATGCCGTTGATCAGGCCGCACAACCGACCTTGGAATTACCGGAATTGATCCAGGAGGCCTTAGCTCGAAATCCAGAGATTGTGGCGGCGCGGCAACAATGGAAAGCCGCCAAAAATCGGATTATACAGGTGCAGTCATTGGATGACCCCACTGTGTCCGTTGAATTGTTTAATGCTCCGAAGACTTTTAACGTCACGCGGACGGAAAACAGTATCTTCGGTCTCTCACAAAGTATCCCCTTCCCCGGCAAATTGGCCCTGAAGGGCGAAATAGCAAGTCGCTCGGCCGAGATGACCGAGCAGGCGGTCCGCGCAAAGGAACGGGAACTCATCGCTCGCCTCAAACAGGACTATTACCAACTGTTTCTCGCGCATAAAGCGATCCACATTCACCTTGAGCAGATCGATCTGCTCAAGCAGTTTTTTGAGATTGCCAACGCCAAGTTCCGCGCAGGGAACGGCAGCCAGGTCGATGTCCTCAAGGCGCAGGTCGAGCTGTCCCTCCTCCACCAGAATCTTCCCGTCCTGGAACAGCGTCGAGAGACGGCTCAAGCTATGCTGAACACGCTCTTGGATCGGGATCCACGGTTTCCGCTCGCGCCTCCGCAGGCGCCGCGGGAAGGGCGGTTCGATCTGGGTCTTGAAGACCTCTATCAGGAGGCGACGACCGCCAAACCTGAGCTCAAAGCCGCCGAGCTGGCCGTGCAACGGAGCGAACAGTCTCGCGCATTGGCCCAGCGCCTGTACTACCCGGACTTTAATGTCTCGTTTCGCCGCTTCGTGAACTTTCAGGCCGAGGATGGATTCGGCGCCTACGTGGCGATGAGCATCCCGTTCTCGTTCTGGACCAAGGCGAAGTACGACGCGGGTGTGGAGGAAACCGCTGCGGCCATTGCGGCCGCCCGCGCAGACCTCCACACATTGGAAAACATCACCCGCTTCCACATTCGGGATCTGCTGGCCAAGGTTCGAGCCAGTTGGGAGGTAGCAGTACTGTACAGGACCACCGTGTTGCCGCAAGCCGAACAAGGCGTAGCGGCCGCACGGGCCGGTTATCGCGCGGGGAAAACCGGCTTTTTGGATCTCATCGAGGCCAACCGGGCCTGGCGAGGATTTCAGCTGGAGTACTACCGGGCGCTGGTCGAGCGGGAGAACCGACTCGCCGAACTCGAACAAGTAATCGGAACTGATTTGCGTGGGAACGGATAACAAGGAGGAATGCGCCATGAATCACAACATGAGGAAAAAGACGCTCGTTCTCAGCATTGCAGCAGTCTGCCTATTGGTCGGAGTCATCGCCGGGTCCTTCGCCGCGCATCATGCAATGGGCGACATGTCGGGGATGAAAGGCAGCAAGGGTATGGAGAATATGAAAGGGATGCCGATGGAAGGCACGATGTCCATGAAAGACATGGAACCAATGCCGCGCATGTCCGGCGCTCCATCCGGGGCTATCGCTGTTCCGGCTGTGGCGAGACAGTTGATCGGCGTCCGCAGTGCTCCGGTTGTCCATGCGACGCTGGAGGAAGAGATCCGTACGGTCGGCACGGTCGGCTACGACGAACGTGGCTTTACGCAAGTGACGCTGAAAACCTCCGGCTGGATTCGAAAGGTCTTCGTCGATTCCATCGGTCGACCGGTGCGCAAAGGTGAACCGCTCTTCACGGTCTACTCGCCGGATCTCTTGGCCACTCAGGACGAGTATCTCCTTGCCGTGAAAATGCAGGGACAACTCGCCGAAAGCCCGCTCGACGAAGCGAAAGCCAACGCCGACGCGCTCGTGGCGAGTGCGCGGGAGCGCTTGAGACTCTGGGATGTGACCGATTCCCAAATCGCGGCTCTTGAGCGTCGAGGCCAGGCCGACCCGGTGCTGACAATCTATGCCCCTTCTTCAGGCATCGTGATCAAACGTGAGGCCTTGCCGGGAAAGTATGTGGAGCCAGGCGTGACTCTCTACGAGATCGCGGATCTCTCAACGATCTGGATCCATGCTGACATCTATGAATCGGAAGTGGCTCACGCCAAAGTCGGGCAGCCGGCAACGATCACCTTCGCCGCCTATCCGGGAGAAACGTTCAGCGGCAGGGTGGCCTATGTCTATCCAATACTGAATACCGAAGCCCGCACAGTGCGAGTGCGGGTTGAATTTATGAATCCTAAACTAAAGCTGAAGCCCGGTATGTACGGGAATGTGACCTTGCAGACGGATGCGGTCACGACGTTAGTCGTACCAAAGGACGCCGTGCTGAATACCGGGCTTCGTCAACTCGTGTTCATGGATCGCGGGCAAGGCCGGTATGAGCCGGTGCCAATCAAGCTGGGTCGGAGGAGTCAGGATTCGGTAGAAGTGATGGACGGACTCAAAGAAGGGGATCGGATCGTCACCTCGGCCAATTTCTTGTTGGATGCGGAAAGTAAATTGGCATCAGCTTCGAGCATGCAGGGCATGATGGGCCGGATTGGCATGGCCGACTGGCAAATGCGAGGTGCCTATGAAGCCAAGATGGAGGGTATGTCTGGAATGCAAGGAATGGAGGAAATGTCAGGCATGAAGGGCATGGGAAGCATGTCCGGTAGGGAAATGGAGGGCTTGAAAGGCATGCAAGGGATGGAAGGGATGAAAGGCATGGAGGGTATGAAGGGCATGGAAGAAATGCCAAGTATGAAGGACATGAGCGGTATGCGGGGTATGGATCCTGGTTCAGCGAAAGCGTTCTCTGAAACGCGCAAGGTAGCCAGCTACACCCTGACCTTTACGACTCTTCCCGAAACGCCCAAGGCCGGTGAGGTGCTTCTCAGGCTCAAGGTGATGAATCAGAACGGCAAGCCAGTGACCAATGCGCAAGTCCTGTTCGTCTATACCATGCCGATGCCAGGCATGACCGATTCCAAGGTGACGGCGCGCCATACCAAGGATGGGCTCTATGAAGGCAAAGTGATGTTCGGCATGGGCGGTACGTGGGTCGTAACCGCCAACGTGACCATACCAGGCCAACCACCGGTTAGTGAAAAGTTTCAATTCGTGGTCGTAGGGAGTGGCATGTAGTCAGAAAGCGAGAGTTGCAGCGCGCCGTGTAGTTGGAAGGCGGAGAGACATGATTGATCGACTCGTCGAAGCGAGTGCTAGGAATCCGGTGCTGGTCGTTTTGTGTGTGCTCTTATTGACCGTCTGGGGTGGCTGGGCCGTGTTTGACGTTCCTCTGGATGCCATTCCCGATCTTTCGGATGTTCAGGTGATCGTCTACACCGAGTGGCAGGGGCGCAGTCCCACGCTGATTGAGGATCAAATCACCTACCCGGTCGTGACCGCTCTGCTCGCGGGACCTAAAGTCAAACGGGTCCGAGGAGTCTCGGAATACGGTGTCTCCTACGTCTATGTGATTTTTGAAGACCGGACCGA
>FRDC01001012.1_pt1 | contig 31143 bp, 31 predicted proteins | sample 1106171 | NCBI WGS metagenome assembly FRDC01 (sample SAMEA3930566, study PRJEB13176) | freshwater metagenome | biome: Drinking water system; feature: drinking water; material: water | place: Singapore | collected 2014-12-20 | reverse complement strand
CTATTTGACCGAAGGTCAATCAGGCGACAATAACTACATTCCACAGTGGAATGACGAGCGCGCCTCGCTCGCTATTCTTTCCAATTACCTACGATTTGCCTATCGGGGCCAAGGCACTCGATGGAAGCAAGAGTACGACCGCATAGTACGACCTGCTGCATTGACTGCAGGGCTTCCTGAACGGCCTATATCGGACGGTGACCTCGAAAAGGTCGGCCGCGTGGTGGTGTAATGACTAAATCCCCCCTTCTGCAGCACGTTTTGCTTGTGGGTCTCTTGGGTCTTTCGGGTTGCATCGGCAATCCCGCGCTGAAAGACCAAGGTGCGACTCGTGAGCTGATCCAATCTTCAGGAAGTTACTGCGGAGGAAATGCCTTCCGGCAGGTGGTTCATCCACAGCTACGAGCTAACTGCGCCAATTGCCACGGCGGTGCCGGTCCTGGTGTAGGGAGCTTTGCGGCTTATGATGTCGGTGTAGCCTATCAACAGTCACGCGCTCGGGTAGATTTGGGAAGTCCTGCGGGCTCCTTCTTAGTGAGCAAATCAATCGTCGCGGGGCATGGTACCAACTGCACATCGTGCGGTTCGAGCTGGGGCCAGACGCTGACCGCACTGATCTTGGAGTGGGGTAAGGCCGAGTCCGGGGACGCAATCACTTGTCAAAATTACCAGTACGCACCTGAAGGCGGTGGCAGCGGAAGCGCATCCCCGTTTGAACTGGGCCCGTACACTCCTCCCCGACCCGAAAATACCATTGTGATTCCGGAGGGGCTCGCCGTCTACAGCGCGGCTAGCGGCGTACATAGCATTCTGCGAAACAACTGCGCGCAATGCCATATTGCAGGCGGTCTTGCCTCTTTCGCTCCTTTCGCAGTAAGCGATGCAACTGCCTCCTATCGTGAAGCCAAGCCCAGGTCTAACTTTGCTTCCATCGACCTTTCGCTCCTGATTTCCCGGGCAAACACACCCAACCACGGCGGCAGCTGCTCGGTATGCGGCAACGCAGGATTTGTCTCCGACTTAAGAACCCAGATGAATCTCTGGGCTGCTCAAGAGTCCGTCGGTGTAGAAAACAACCGTGTTAAGCTCGTCAGCAAATCGATCGCCCCCCTTCCTGGAGGGACTACTGACAAGGTGATCATTTGGGACCTCGCGACTGAAACTGTTCCTCCCCAGCCTTCGTTAGCGGGAGCTTCCTTTTCAATCCGAGTGAGAATGGCTTCAGGAAGCACGACGACCTATCGATTCTCTGATCCACGACTGGTGGCTGGGGGAACCGCGATTCGCGCTCAGGAACTCTCTTTTGTCCTGAACGACGTCGTGAATACTTCAGTAACGACCTACCATCCTGTCGATCAGGTCGTGGTGGCAGGCCAAAATCTGTCACTCTCAAGCACGCCGGCTCTGCTTTCCTCAGTGAATACAGCGACCGATGTGATCGCTATATCCTTCGGATACCTGAAGCTCAATCCCTGAACCAGATCGGCGCGGCTTTAGATCTCAACCACGGCCCGAACAGCCGCAAGCGATTTTCCGACTTTTCCGGGGCGATCTTGAACATCTCGCGAGTACTCCAGCGACCACTGAATAAGCCCTGGCTTATAAAGAATTTTGCCGCCGATAATCGTTTGATCCGTCACGGACTCGACCCGGTTATCGAGCGATACGCTGCCTTCTCGGATCAGCACCTTCCAGCGATTGTCTTTAGCAGTGACCCCGAGTTCCCCGTAAAATCCCCCTCGGTTAAAGGAGTTGCCGTTACCTAAGTTAGTATTCATCGTGACCCCGCCAGCTCGTACCTCAGCCGACAACAGTCGAAGCTGCGCGTCCGCTCCGAAAATGAAAGTGCGTTTAGCTTCAGTTTCGGTCTGATCATTCCATCGTCCGGAGTAGGCTGACACGCCAAGGCCGAATCGACCACCCAAGAGAGCGTGCAACCGTCCACCCAGAGCTTTGTCGCGATTATTATCAATCGTGCTGATCCCGATGCTTCCGAATGACGGATAAGACGTTCCGGCACTTCTAGGGTCAGTTCCACCATCTGGAAACCCATTGACCATATAAAGATAGCTGACGAGACGAATGGCATGGGTGTCGGCCAAGGTGTACTTGATACCGACTCCTAGATCCGTCCACACGTCCGGCAGAAATCTAGCGACCTGACCGGGCTGGGTATACAGCGCATCAGAGACGTTAGTTCGGCCCCCGAACATGTTGTGGGGATCGGTGTCATCGAAGGGAATCCAAATTTTCCCCGCGCTCACGATCAGGCTCGGGCTCGCCTGGTAGTCAAACTGAACGTAATTAAATGCGCCACGCGACGAGTTCACATCAAAAGAGAGCTTGATATTGGAGCTCGGAAAGAGATCCAAAAAAATGAAGCTGTGGAGATTGGCAAAGGTCAGGTCCGCGACCTCTGGCCGTGCCACCAAAAGGAGGTCAAAATAAGCCTTCCAGGCCATAGAATCCGCCGATTTCGGACTGGAGGCCCGCATCGTAGCGCCAGAGTCCAACTTATCCAGATTGACGGTCGGTGCCGGTGCAGCAGGTGGGGGCGCCGCTACCGGAGGGGGTGAGTAAGCCGGGGTCGGAGCCGCTACGGGAGCCGGAGTGACATTAGGAGCCGAAGTCGCCATGGCAGCGGGAGTCGAAGGAGGCACAGCCGCCCTCACAGCTGCAGGCCTCGCGCGCGGTCGCGGTGTATTGCTCGGTGCTGCGGAGGGAGCGGCCATAGCTGCTCCAGCTACTAAGAGAGTCATCAAAGGCATTGTGAGGCTCCTTGGGTTCACAGCTCCAGCACTCCAGAAATAGCGCCGAATACCGTGGGCTGAATTTCAATATCTCGAGCGGGAGTGCTTAAAAGACTCGTTCCTTCAAAAATCTTCCGTCCGGAAACATAGCCGCCGCCTACTCGAACCTGAAACTGAGGAAGAACAGTTGCCAGCAGGTCAAAACTCAAACGCCTTTCCATCATCACGACTCGCTGCCCGGGATCGGCACGCCCGTTTTTCAGAAAGACATCGATATCCCATTCAAAACCGAATCGAAGAGCCTCGCTATTGGAGAGCGTATAGAGAGCGTCAATGGTCAGTGATTTGCCCAGAAAGAAGCGAGCACGGGCACTCCATTCTTTCGATGCCCTTGCGTCAAGAGCAAGAACAGGAAAACCCACCATCAAGGTCAGATCCGGCGACGGATCCGAAACATAGGCAAATCCAGGAAACGGAAGCCCCTTGAGAATCATTCGGTTGTTCGACCAATCGACGAAATAAATCATTCGCCCGGCGCCAGTGCCCGTCCCTGGGCGCATAAACAGCGTCGTATCAAATGAGATCGTATCGGGCTTGAATGGCTTATCCGAAGCCGTCCCTGCGTCAAAGAGAAAGCCAAAGGTCCCCTTCGAGCTACTTTGCTGAAGGTACTCGAACGTCATTCCGACATCGTAGTACTCGGGAGAAATCAGGGCTGTGTCCCCTGGCAGTCCCGTAAGGACTCCGTCGGTCCGGGTGTTGAAGTACTTGAGACGAGGCGTGAAAGTGATGCTCCGATCCGTCCGATCCGAAAGAGGGACACGTGATTCAAACCGATGCCGAGCCTGTCCAAAGTTGTGATAAACGCCTCCCTCGTCCTGAGTCGAAGCGTAGTAAGTATAGCGATAGACCAGAGTCGTTTTAGGGAGCTTGCCTGTGGGCTGGTATCGCAAACTGTCAACGCGAGTCAGTGCCCATGCTTGCCAAGGCACGGTAGCCGCGAACATCCCCACTACACCTGCTGAAGCGATGACTCGTAAGAGGCGGGACATTTACCCAAGAAGATAAGCTCTGAATCTGAAATCGAAAAGTCTTTCTTCTGATTCTGAGAATCTTTAACGCCTTCAACCTAACAGGATGACTTCGGGTTCAAGGTCAATTCCGAGTTCCTTTCGGGCCCGAGTTTGGATGAGCTCGATCAAGGCGCGTACATCCGCCGCTTTTGCCATGCCCAAATTGACGATAAAGTTGCTGTGCTTCTCAGAAATCTGCGCATCTCCTATGCGATGACCTCGAAGACCGAGCTGGTCGACGACTTGCCAGGCATGGATGCCGGCGGACTTGGGATTCTTGAAGACGCTCCCACAGGAAGGGTAGTCGAGCGGCTGCGTACTCTTGCGTCGTAATAGAGTCTCATCAATTCTGGCTTTCACTTTGGCAGGCTCATCCGGAATTACTCGCCAGGACGCTTCCCAAACGAGCGCTCCTGCCGGGAGAAAGTGATTGCGGCGATACTCATACTTGAGCTCAGCGCCCGAGACCCGCAAAGGACTCTGTTGATCTGGAGTCAGAGGCAGCTGAAAGTAGTCCACTTCGATTAAGCGAGAAGCGGCCTCACCCAGATGGGTTCCTGCGTTCATGAAAACCGCGCCACCCACCAAACCCGGCACCCCGGTTAAGAATTCAAGTCCACCCCATCCCTCCCTCGCGCAGTGCCTCAAAAGAGTCGAAACAGCGACAGATGCGCCTGTGTGGAGAGTTAAACAAGATGGATCTCCCGAGACGTCGAGCCTTTGATTCACGCGATTGGAACGAATCACTAGGCCCCTATATCCCGCATCGCTGGCCAACAGGTTGGATCCAGCGCCCAGAATCACGAACGGCGTTCCTGTCTGTCGAATCCCTTCAGACAGGAACTCGAGCTCCTCCAGAGACTTAGGCGAAGCCAAAATGTCCGCAGGCCCACCGATACGATAGTAGCTATGACGCGAAAGAGGCTCACTGAAATGGAGCAACCCTGGGTGTTCAGCCGAATGGGCTCTGAACCAATCTTGAGGGGCCTGACTCACTTGAGCTCCGCCGCAATCCGATCAGGAAGACGAGTGATGGTGCCCGCACCCAAACAAACAACCAGATCTCCGGGTTTAATCTCAGCCAAAACCTCGTCTCTGGCCTGATCGAGGTCCGGAACAAAAGTCACTCTCTGAGCTTGCGAGGCTCGTGCAGCGATGTCCTGCGCCAAAGTAGAACCAGAAATTCCCGCGATAGGATCTTCGCCAGCAGCGTAAATCTCGGTAATCCAGACTCGATCGGCGTCTACGAAAGCATCCAAAAATGCCTCGCGACAGTGCAAAGTGCGCGTGTACCGATGGGGCTGAAAAACGACCAATACTCGCCCTTTCCAATAGGATCTAGCAGCAGCAAGAGTCGCTTTAATTTCGGTGGGGTGATGTCCGTAGTCGTCGACAATCGCACGCCTCTTATCCAGACTTGTCTCTGAACTCGCCCAACGAATCTCAAAACGCCGCTTAACTCCCTGAAAAGCGGCCAGCCCCGACACAATTCTTGAAAAAGGAATATCCAGTGCGACAGCCAGGGCGATTGCACCCAATGCATTCAGTACATTATGGCGCCCTGGTACGTGGAGCTTCACCGTTCCCAGCGACCGGTGAGTGGTCGTTCCCGGCTCGCGTCGCATCACTTCAAACGATGAACCCAAACCTTCGAGCCGGATCTGGGTAGCGTAAAAATCCGAATCCGGGGAACTTCCATACGTCGTGTAGGGCTTATGAAATCGATCCAGACAACGCCGCACCCCGGGATCGTCGCCACAGACGGCGGCCAATCCATAAAAAGGCAACTTATCGACTAGCTGAACAAAGGCGTCATCGATTGCCTCTTGTGTACGGAAATGGTCCAAATGGTCGTTATCGATATTCGTGATGGCGGCGTAGGTCGCAGGCAAATGAAGAAATGAGCCATCGCTTTCGTCGGCCTCAGCAACCACAAAACGGCCGCTACCGTTTTTCGCGTTTCCACCTAAAGAGTCGACCTTCCCACCAATAACAATCGTGGGATCCACCCCGGCCTCGGTCAAAAGTGTTGCGAGCATCGAAGTGGTGGTTGTCTTGCCGTGTGATCCGGCAATAGCCAGGCCGATTTTCCCCCGCATGAGCTCGGAGAGCATTTCAGCGCGGGGGATCACTGGAATTCTCAGGCGTTTGGCCTCGACCACCTCTGGATTGTTCGGGCGGACTGCCGAAGAGATCACGACCACCTGTGCACCATGAACATGCGAGGCCTGATGCCCGATGTCGATCCGTGCGCCGGCTGATCGAAGTTTCTGGGTACTGTCTGACTCAGCTAAGTCGGAACCGGTAACCCGGTAACCCTGTGAGAGAAATACTTCGGCAATTCCGCTCATGCCGATTCCGCCAATTCCCACGAAATGAAGCTGTGATGGGTTTTTCATGAGCCAACTCCAACCGACAGGACCTGGGCAATCTCTCGAGCGGCACCCGGACGGTAGAAGCGACGGACCGCGCTTTCCATTTTCTCGATCGCTGTGGGATCCTGAAAAGACGATCGTACAATTCTGGCAAGATCCAATCCCATGGATTTTCCCTGAAGAAGCAACATCGCTGCCCCTGCATCGACCAGGACGCGAGCATTGACCTCTTGGTGATTGTCAGACGCGGCTGGAAAGGGAACCAACACCGCTGCACGACCCACGGCCGCTATTTCAGCGAGAGTGGACGAGCCTGACCGACAGATCAAAAGGGAAGCTTGCTGATAGCAGTCGCCCATGTCGTATATGAATTTTTCAACCCGAGCGCGAGTACCCGCTCTTTCATGAGCTTCCTTAACACGAGCGTAGTCCCTTTCACCCGTTTGGTGAATGAACCGAAGGTGCTCGAGCATGTCGCTAAACAGAGGCAAAGCGTCGATGACCAATGAGTTGATACCGACGGCTCCTTGGCTTCCTCCAAAAATGAATACGGTGAACGGATCACGAGAGGCCGGTGCCATTGGCTGGAAGTTGGCCCGAATCGGATTACCCGTCGTACGAACTTTCGAGGCTGGAAATCTCCCTTCCATGCCTGGAAAAGCGCAGAAAATGAGGCTCGTGAGCTTACCCAATATTCTATTGGTCAGCCCTGGTACTGAATTCTGCTCCAAGATTGCCGTACGAGAATTCAAAATGCCGAGAAAGCTCAAGATGCGCGCGACTAAGAGCAGTGGGCCCGATGCGTAACCTCCCACGCCAAGAACCGCCGTTGGCCGATGGCGGATCAATAGAGCTGCTGAACGTAAGAATGAAAAAGGCAAAAGACAAAGGGTCCTGAGTTTGGCCAGGAGACCCACCCCATTCAGAGCCCCTAGCCGGAGCAAAGTCAGCGGATAGCCGGCACGAGGTACCAGTTTCTCTTCCATTCCTCCGCGAGCTCCCACGAAAATAACGGCTACTTGCTGGCCATGTTGCTCTTTCCACGCCTCAGCGACCGCTACTCCGGCCAGGACGTGTCCGCCGGTTCCACCACCGGCAATCATGAGCATGGGCCGATCACTCACCTCGTGGCCCTCCCCCCGCCTCCCGAGGGCCCCGCGCGATACTTAAAAGCACACCCACCGCTGCCAGGTCAGTAATCAAAGCCGAACCGCCGTAGCTAATGAACGGCAACGTGAGGCCCTTGGTCGGCACCAAGCCGATCACCACGGCCATATTGACGAAACCTTGTAGACCCAAAGCAAGGGTAATACCGCAGGCTAAAAGCATTCCAAAAAAATCGTCGTACTTGCGCCTGGCTTCAAAGGCGATTCTGAGTCCACGGTGAATCAAAAAGAGGTATCCCAGTGCGACTCCAGCCACTCCTAAAAAGCCAAGCTCCTCACCGATGACTGCAAAAATGAAATCGTTATGCGCTTCCGGGAGAAAGAAGAGCTTTTCTTTGCCATTCCCAAGACCCACGCCCCAGAGGCTCCCATTGTGAAGCCCGATCATCGATTGGATGATTTGAAACCCTTTTCCACCCGGATCGCTCCAGGGATCCATGAACGCCAGTAAGCGAGACCTTCGGTAGGGCGAACCTAAAACCAGGGCTAAAGCGGCTGCAGCGGCCAAGAGCGCGGATGCGAACAGAAATCTTCTCGGCACTCCCGCGACAAAGAGAAGGGTAAAGATGACAGCCGAAATCATGACCGAGGTCCCAAAGTCCGGCTGCAAAAGTAAAAGAACCAAAGCTGGAGCCGGCACCAAGAAGTTGGAAAGCACCCCGGCAGTGAATTTGTGAATGCGTTCGCGCTTGCGGCTCAGCTGAGCTGCGACAAACGCGATCACGGCAAATTTGGCAAACTCTCCTGGTTGAAAGTTAAAACCCCCGAGTCGAAGCCAACGCTGCGCGCCCCCGACCCGCGCGCCGATGCCTGGAATCAGAACCGCGGCCAGTAACAGAAGTGAAAGACCCAACATCGCATAGGCCCACTTGGACCACCTGCGATAGTCCATTCGCGCCATCGCCACGAGGGCCGCAAATCCGATTCCAGCAAAAATCAGCTGCTTGCGAATAAAGGCAAAACCATCGCCCGTCCGCTCCTGAGCAAAAATAAATGAGGAGCTGTAGACCATGATCAGACCAAAAACGACCATAGCGATGACAGTCAGGAGGAGCATGACATCGATCCCGCGAGCAGGGAGCGGCCAGGGGCAGGTCACCCCCCCATCGATCTCACGATTTACACGCGACGCGTCGGCCATGACTTAAAACTATAGCAAATACGCTGGAATGTCTTCCAAACCCTTATCCAAAAAAGCTACGGGTCGCGCGCCATTGGCCCGCGACCCGTAAAATAAGTTCAGATCTTCGGCTCGGCTTAGAATCGATAACCGAAGGCAGGAGAAAACACGAATGCACTGCCAATTACGCCCAGCTTCACTTCAGCCATGAGGTTCTCCGAGAAGTTCGCCCCCATGTGGAAGTGGAGAGCAAAGTCCGTGCTGCTCGCAGAAGTGAACGCGTTCGAAGCATGTGCGATACCAAGGCCCATGCCCATACCAATGAAAGGATCCACACCGGGGCCCATGTTCATCGGAAGATGATAGAGGGCCGTCGGCATAATGGGGATCACCCAAGCCGAAGGCGTGCCCGGATGGAGGTGAAATCCGGTTTCACCGCCCACAAAGAGGCCTGGATAGACCTCAAAGGTCACAAAAAACGCAGGCCCAAGGTAAAGTGTTCCGTCAATCAAAGTGAGCGGACCGGCGAGCATCATCTTGGCTTCGCCATGGGTCATCATGGAACGAACATGACCACCACCGCCTCCAGAGTTCGCTGGGGCGCTTTTAGGTGCAGCCAAAGCCGTAGAAGAAACGAGTAAAAGAGCGATCAAGGCAAAACGCTTCATGAAAAATCCCCCGAAGGAAAAAGTGTTAAGGCACAGATACTCATAGAAAAGCAGGGTCCGAAGCAACCCATATTTCCTTAGAATTTCAGATTGCCAGGCCACCGAGTTGGCGCAAAAAGCTACAGCTGATTGACGAGCTTCTTAAAGTAATCTCCGCGCTCTTCATAGTTACGGAACATGTCGTAACTGGCGCACCCTGGAGAGAGCAGGATGATATCGCCGGCACGGGACTTCTGAAAGGCCAGGAGCACGGCTTCCTCGAAAGTGCCAACCAGGAAAGTCTCTGAATGGTCGCCAATGGCGCGGTTGAGCTTTTCCTTGGCTTCACCGAGGAGAATCAAGATCTTCACGCGCGAACGGACAAGATCCTGAAGCGGCGTAAAGTCGCTGTTCTTATCCTTGCCCCCCGCGATCAGAATGATCGGATTGTTGACGAACGAAGCCAACGAGCGCTTCACGCTCATGACATTCGTGCCCTTGGAGTCGTTAAAGAAGAAGACCCCATCCTTCTTGCGGACAAATTCGAGTCGGTGATTGACCCCTTTGAATGAGTCAATGACCGCCTGAATGGCCTTGGGGCTCACCCCTTGAACTCGTGCCGCGCAAATTGCGGCCATCAAGTTCTCGCGGTTGTGCTCGCCAAAGAGTTTGAAGTTTGCAAGCGGATACACCTCTTCCTTGCCGGTGATCTTGCAAACAATGCTCTTGGGCTCGGCTCGGTAATAGCAACCCGTGAAGTTTTCAGCGAAGGTGCCGCCCAGTTTGATCGGATCTTGCTTGGTGAACCAAATCACCTTGCCCGAGGTCTCTTGAGCAAAAGGCGCCACAATCGGATCGTCATAGTTCAAAACCACGTAGGTATTCTTGTCGCAGGCCTTCAGTAGTCGTTTTTTGGCCGCAATGTAGGCTGCCATATCGGGATATCGATCCAGATGATCCTCTTCGAGGTTCGTAAAGACAGCAACGGCCGGAACCAGACGATCGCTCAGCTCAAGCTGGAAGCTCGAGAGCTCCGCCACGATGGCACTGCACGACTGGCCCTCGTTGATTTGGTCGAGCATGGGTTTGCCGATATTGCCCCCCACGAAGACTGGCTTGTTGTCGGCTTTGAACATCTCACCCACCATGGTGGTGACTGTGGTCTTGCCGTTTGTGCCAGTAATCCCAATGACGGGTTCCTTGACGGCTGCCGCCGCCAGCTCGATTTCGCTGGTGATGGGAATATTCTTTTCGCGTGCCTCTTCCAGGGGGCGAATGTTCAACGGTACGCCTGGGCTCACAACGATCAATTCGGCGGTATGGAAAGTCTTTGGGTTGTGCTTACCAAGTTCGTACTCGAGCTTAAGATCGGCACACGCGTTGACCGAGTCCATAAGCTCGGATTTTTGCTTGGTGTCCGTGACCATGACCTTTGCGCCTTGGCGGGTCAGGTAGCGAGCGACTGAGACGCCCGAGACACCGAAACCAACCACAAGCACCCGTTTACCCTTGTACTTACTCATGCTGATCCTATCGCTTGCTGATGCGGATTAACGCAGTTTCAAAGTGGAAAGAGTGACCAGCGCCAGGAGTATCGAAATAATCCAAAACCGCACGATCACTTTCGGCTCTGCCCACCCTTTCAACTCAAAGTGGTGGTGAATTGGAGCCATCTTAAAGACGCGCTTACCGGTCATTTTGAAGGAAGCTACCTGCGCCATGACCGATACGGCTTCTAGTACAAAAATTCCGCCACAGACTGCCAGAAGAATCTCATTTTTTGTGATGACGGCGCTTACCCCAAGGGCAGCCCCTAGGGCCAGGGATCCGACGTCCCCCATGAAAACCTGGGCTGGGTAGGTATTGAACCAAAGAAATCCAAGACATGCCGCACTAACCGATGCCAGGAACACAGCCACCTCGCCGGCACCCGGAACATGTGGAATTTGTAGGTATTCAGCGATTTTGTAGTGACCAGCGCAATAGGCGAGGATCAGAAAGGTGGTCGCCGTAGTGATCGTAGGACCGACCGCCAGACCATCCAGGCCATCGGTGAGGTTGACCGCATTGGATGATCCTACGATCACCAGCATCGCGAACGGGATAAACGCCCAACCCATGTCGATCGAAAGGTCCTTAAAGAAGGGAAATCGGAGGTCGGCCGGGGTGTCACGAAAGGTAAACAGCAGGTAACCAGCCGCAAAAGCGATCACAATCTGACCTAAAAGCTTCTGCCGGGCCGACAGGCCTTTTGGGTTCTTCTGAACCACTTTGCGATAGTCGTCGATATAGCCCACGACCCCGTAGAGGAAAGTCGTGCCCAAAGTGATCCAGAGGTACTTGTTGGTGAGATCACCCCAAACGAGGGTCGAAATGGCGATCGCCATAAGCATCAGGCCCCCACCCATGGTGGGTGTGCCCTTCTTTGAGAGGTGGCTTTTGGGGCCATCGTCCCGAATCGACTGCCCCATTTGCTTGCGCTGCAGGAGCCGAATGTAGGCCGGTCCAACCAACATGCAAAATAGAACTGCAGTGATCCCCGCCCCGAAAGTTCGGAAGGTGATGTACTTAAAGACGTTGAAAACGGAGTACTGCACATGAAGCGGGTAGAGGAATTGCAGCAGCATTGCCCCGGAGGTTAGCTATTTCCGAATTCCGCTGTCAAGAAATCAGTCTGACTTGGAACCGAGCGCCTCAGCAGCCACTTCCCGATCATCAAAGTGGATTTTACGCATCCCCTTCTCGGCCTTCGGATCTGCGATGATTTGATAGTCCTCATGGCCTTTACCCGCGATGAGAACAATGTCGCCGGGCTTGGCTTCGTTGATAGCGAGCGCAATCGCTTCTTTCCGATCCACTTCCACGCTATAGCGAGCGCCCTTGGGGGCTTGGGCGATGCCCTTCAGAATTTCATCGATAATCGACTGAGGTGACTCGGTCCGAGGGTTGTCAGACGTCACCACCACGTAATCGGAAAACTCCACGGCCATCTTTCCCATCACCGGACGCTTCGTGCGATCGCGATCACCGCCGCAACCAAACACAGTGATCAATTTATTTTTGCCGCGGACTTCGACCAAGGTTTTCAAAACTTTTTCGAGAGCGTCCGGTTTGTGCGCGTAGTCCACCAGCACATGAATTCCGCGAGAGTTCGGCACTCGCTCCAGCCGGCCCGGAACCACCGGGAGCTCAGAAATTCCCCTTTCGATCGCTGCGTCCGGAATCCCAAGACCGCGCGCGACTTTGACAGCCGCCAAGATGTTTGAAGCGTTGAAACGTCCCGTGAGCGAAGACTGGATCTTAAGGGCGCCTAATGTCCCACGGACTCCATCGAGACCACAGGTCCATGTAGGTGGAACCGAGTAAGCCTCCCACTTCAGACGCGAAGATTTGATTTCCGAAACCAGGCGCTTCCCGTAATCGTCCTCGCCATTAATTGCAGCAAAGGGTTTCTTACCTCGTTTCCGAGAAAACTCGGCAAGCTCGGCAAATAGCCGCTTCTTGGAATTGAAGTAATCATCCATGTCGGGATGAAAATCGAGGTGCTCGGGCGTGAGGTTAGCAAAGACCATCCCATCAAACGCAATGTCGCCAACCCGGTGCTGCTTGAGAGCATGAGAGGAGACTTCCATCACTACTGAATCGCACCCGGCCGTACGCATATCAGCGAGTAGCTTTTGAAGCTCGAGCGCGCCCGGCGTGGTGTGAGTGGCTTCCAAGACTTTACCCGCATAGCGGAAGTTGACAGTGCCAATGACACCGGGATTCTTTCCAGCCGCCCGCAGTATCGATTCAATCAGGTAGGTCGTCGTTGTCTTACCACTCGTTCCCGTCACGCCGACCATCAGAAGTTTCTCCGAAGGGCGCCCATGAAAATTAGCCGCTAACGTAGCGAGTGCCGCTCGACTGTCAGGTACCACAAGCACAGGGACGGAAAGGACTTCGCTTGAGGGCGCTTCGCAAACAATGGCCAAAGCACCTTGCCGAGCGGCCACCTCAATAAATAGGTGCCCATCTTTGGCGTCCCCTCGAACGGCCACAAAGATCCAGCCCGGGGCGACCTGCCTTGAATCGGACGTGACCCCCAACACCGGCTGAGTCAGAGCGCTGGCCGGAACGCTGTCGACGACTGAGGAGGGAAATCCCTCCAATACCTGAGCAAGATTCAGCATCGCACCATTAAGCCTGGTGTCGATTCGGAGTCAACCTCGCCACTTTGGCACCAGATTTGTGCCTCTTCTGCGTTTTAGAGGACCTGAGCGTAGCGATCTGGCGGCACCGAGCATGCACAAGGGCCTCGCAGGAACTTGTGGGAGGGTTCAACGATGAGAAAGCTTGGGGGGAGAGCCACAGCATGCGCCGTGGCACTGGGGAGTTTTTTAGCCGCACTCGGATCAGCACAGGCAGATCAGAGTGTGCGTTTGGGGATGCCCAATTTTCGCGGAAGCGGGTGTGAGCCGGGGACTGTCTCGGCCACGCTGAGCCTGGATGCCTCCACTTTGAGCATCATCTTTGATCGATTCGCGGCAGAGGCCGGCAAAGGGGCCGCGACACGTCAGGATCGACAAATGTGCAATATGGAGATCCCGATGGACATCCCCGCCGGTTACTCTGTGACCGTCACTCGCGTGGACTATCGCGGATTCAACTCCCTGCCCGCCGGAGCCCGGAGCAACTTCACGGCGAAATTCGGGATCAAACACATGCGCGGTAGCCGCGCGAGCTCTGACCTCGTCAAGACCTATGACGGTCCTCAAGACCAGGAATTTGTGGCCAGCCACGCCTTGGACATCCCTATGTGGTCCCAATGTGGCGGTGAAGTCACCCTCTCTCTGAGCGCGTTCATCACCACGCAAAGCAATGCGTCTGGCGAGTTCTCAATGGCCACTCTCGACTCGGCCGATATGGCCTCCAGTCGAAACGAAACGACCTATGTTCTCGAGTGGAGACCGTGCAACGATGGACCGGTCAATCCACCTGGACCCCCTCGTCCTCCTGGCCCGCCCGGTCCACGTCCTCCGCGGCCTCCTGGACCTCCAAGACCTCCGGGACCTCCGGGTCCTCCGCCACCACGACCACCCATCGTGAGACCGCCTCTGCCTCATCTGCCACCTGGACACGGAGGGTTTCTCCCTCCACGGGCACCACGCGGATTTTAGAAACGACTACGGTTCAACCAATGTGAGCCTGACGGTATCTCCATCCGCAAGGAGACGACCCGGCTCAGGATTTTGTGAAGCGACGACCCCTGTCCCGTGAACTTCAAGATGAAAGGAGTGACCTGACAACACTTGAATTGCCTCTCTGGGAGTCAGCCCACGAAGTGGGGGCATCTTCCAAAGAAAGTGACCACCCACGCTACTACCCTGCCATCGCACCTCCGGTGTGACGGTAGGGTGGGCCTGGGATGTCGAGATCTGATCGCCCAACACTGCCAGAACTCTTGTATCTTTTGATGGCGACTCATTGACCGGACGACCGCGGGCAATCACCTTGCTTGGAACAGCGACTCCCTTCGCAGGCATGCTGAATCGATTGGCGACAGCATTGAGCACTTCCCGAAAGAGTGGTGCGGCTGTTTCCGAGGCGTAATAGATCCCCTTGGGCTCATCCAGCGAAGTGAAAATCACGATTTTTGGGTCGACCCCGAGAGCATATCCTGCAAACGACGCGACATATTTGGAACGCGAGTACTTGCCCGTGGCAGGGTCCACTTTTTGGGCCGTTCCCGTCTTTCCAGCGACCCGAAACCCCGGAAGCGCCGCTTTGAGTCCAGTCCCATCGGCCAAGGTGACCGTCTCCAGGGTCTCCATCACTTCCGATGCGACTTTTTCCGAAATGATCCGCTTAGGTGGCTCGCCCTTGTACTTTCCGTCGCTTCGAATCAGGGTCGGCTCGACCAGCCATCCTCCGTTGATAAATGCTGCATATGCGCGAGTGACTTGAAGCGAAGTCGCTAGGAAACCTTGGCCAAAGCCCACGTTCGCCAACGTGAGCGGCTGCCAAGACTTGCGTGCGGGAATGCGTCCCGGGATCTCACCGGGAAATCCGATTCCTGTTCGGTTCCCGAAACCAAACGCTTTGAGACCAGCGATGTAGGAGTCCGCGCCCAGCTTCAGCGCAAGCTTGGCGGCACCCACATTGCTCGATACCTGGATCATTCGCTTGAGAGAGATCCAGCCAAATTTCTCATGGGCTTCGGCTTCAGAAATCCGCTTGCCTTGAACTACGAATGATCCCCACTCGCCATGAACACGATCCGTGAGCTTCATCCCACGCGAAAGAGCCGTGGCGAGGAGTACAGGCTTCATTGTCGAGCCCGGTTCATAGCCGTCGGTCATCGTGCGATTGCGCCGTACATCCGCGGGCACACTGGAGTCTTCGGGATTCCACGCGGGCTGGTTGGCCATGGCCAAGATCTCGCCGCTCACGGCATTCATCACGATCACGCTTCCAGCTCGGGCGCCATGCCGGGTGACAGAAGCGCGAAGCTCCTCCTCAACCGCGAACTGAAGGGAGGCATCAATGGTCAGAGCGACCGCTTCCCCATCTTTAGCTTCCTGCATTCTTCGAGCTGCCATGGCGTCGATGAACGCGGGACGGCCCAGAGCATCGCGAACGGCGGATACGGAGACGACCTTTCCGCGAAGTCTTTCGTTCATCCAAAGCTCCGCGCCCTCCTGACCCTCGCTATCGATATTCACATCACCCAAAACGTGCGCCGCAAGCTCTTTATGTGGATGAGCGCGCTTGCTCTCTTGCACCATCCAAAGTCCAGAGATCAGATCGCCCGAACCGTCGATGACGCCAAATCGCTTGAGACGATTCATTTCCCCTTCATTAAGATGGCGTTTGATCCAGATAAACTCCCTCTTCTCGCTCAATCGCTGCGTGAGTCGCGTCACCGGGATGTCGAAGACCTTTGACAAAAGGCTCGCCAAGGTCGACCGATTCCGAATCTTGCTTGGATTGGCCGCAAGGCTAGAAACATCGACGTTAGCCGCCAGGGGTTCACCGTTTCGATCAGTGATCAACCCTCGTCGGGGTCGAAACAGTACTTTGGATTGAAACTGGCGACGAGCCATGGTTTCGAGTCTCGAGTCAGTTCCGAGCTGAAGCCATGCCGCGCGACTCACGATCAGCCCGGCAAGCAGGCAGCACCCTAGAAGCACCCAAGTGATGCTCCTTCGAGCTGCAATCAGCTGTTTGTTCTGGGCGAAATCCGTCGCCACTGCCGCCGTCTTCCTCATTTTTCAGATAGGTGAACGACCTGCTCAGAGTGAGCCGGCTGCAGCCCAAAGCGGGTTTTCGCTAGCAGCTCAAGACGTCGTGGAGAACGAAGTGCCGTCACTTTCAGTTCGGCTTGCTGCTTCTGCTGCTGAAGATCACGGATGTTTCGGTCAGCCAGGTCGATTGAGTAACTGGTTCCCACAATGGATAGACGAATCCACACCGTCACAATCGCCAGGCTAATCAACACGGGAATGGTCCAGAGCGGAATCCAGTTGCGCATTTCTTGCTCGCTGCTCGTTAATCCTTCGTGGGTTGTCTCTCGGCGATTCGGAGTTTGGCACTCCTAGCGCGGGGATTGTTCCGCACTTCAACGTCATCCGCCTCGATCGGCTTTTTTGTGATCTGGTGCCAGAGGCTTCGTTCCGACTTGGAGGCTTTGAACACCTGCTTCACTCGCCGATCCTCCAAAGAGTGGAAACTCAGAATCGCCGCACGACCGCCGGGCTTAATGAAAAGTATACCATCGCTCAGCAGCCAATCGAGCTCTTCGAGCTCATCATTGACTGCGATTCTCAGAGCTTGAAACGTCCGCGTCGCAGCATGAATTCGTCCGTNNGCGAACGCCGGGATAGATTTGACGATCGCCAATGAGAGCTCGTGGGTCGTTTTCGGAAGCTTGCCTTGACGTCTCAGCTGAATCAGAGAGGCGGCAATTCTTCTTCCGAAACGTTCCTCTCCATACTCCGTCAAAATTCGGACGAGCTCGGCTTCGGTGACCTGCTTGAGGTATTCGTGGGCCGAGACCCCTTCGTGAGGATCCATCCGCATGTCGAGTGGTCCATCCGCCTGAAAACTGAAACCTCGTCCCGCATGATCCATCTGGTCACTGGAAAATCCGAGATCGGCCAAGCAACCTAAGATCGGACGACCCTGCAGCAACGGACTTGCCGCCGACATCTTGGATTGTTGAATCTCCAACCGTCCCTGGTTGATTTCCCGCGCGAAGCGCTCACGACCTCGGGCGACCGCATTGGGATCCCGATCTAGCGAGAGCACACGATGATGGGTTCCTTGGAGCATTTCTAAGAAGGCCGCCGTATGCCCCCCGCCTCCCAGAGTAAAGTCCACCAGCCAATGCGGCTCCTGAGTAGCTGAAAATACCTCGCCTAGACCCTCGATAATCGGGCCAACTAAAATCGGAACGTGGACGGTGCTCACCTTGGAAACCAGGTCGGGCGCGCTGGATCGGGTGGTAAACCAAGACCCGCGTCTTCGCGTTTCTTTAAGAGAGCAGCGACATCCGCTGGCGGCAGGAGCCTGGGGCCTCCTAGCGGTAGCGTATCAATGAGAATGGAGGCCAAATGTTCAACCAGCTCCATCCGAAGAAACGCCTGCTCAAGTGTCTTTCCCCAGGTGAAGACGCCGTTCCCACCGACCAAAATCGCATCGTAGTGCGCCAAGAGCGAATCCAGCTCCGCCCAAAGCGCCGGTGACCCAGGAGGAGCCAAGCCGACCAAGGGGACGCCAGGTCCCAGGCTGACGATGGCTTCGGGAACCGCAGTGGTCAGCATCTCTTGATTGGCGCAACCAACTGCCGTTGAACGTGGCGGATGAGCGTGCACCACGGCCTGAACGTCAGCGCGCGCGCTGTAGATGCGAAGGTGAACGGAAATTTCGGAAAACGGACTGCCCTGGCCCGAGGTCTTTTTGCCTGTCGAATCTAATTCGATCAGATCTGATTCCTCGAGATCACCTTTCGAACGGGCAGTCGGGGTGGCGAGAAACCCGCCTCCCGCTCGGACGGTGATATTGCCGTCGTGGTTGGCAGCCCAACCCTTGCGGTCGATGCGCTGGCAGTAATGGATGATCTCGCTCTTAGTCTCTTTTGGGTTCACGTCTCTCTAGTTTGCCTGAGTTTCTTGACGACGAAAGCGGAACCAAGCTATGTGCTGGGGAGAATGAGCGCCCTTCAAGACGATCCCGTCAAAGTTCTTACTCCGGTCTTCTGGCTGGCTTTTGCCGCCGTCATCGTGAGCCTTGCGGGAGGGATCTACACGGGGATCAGTCAAAGCCGCGCCCAAAAGGCGGCTCATGAAGCGGCCCCTTCGATTCCCTTGCCAGCTATTCCACAACAGTGAGAAATTCTTATACTTTTTGAGTCGTTACTCGCTCCTTATTAATTGACTAATTTTGACAGGTTTTATACACCCGGTTTCCATGAAAGCCCTTTTAGGTGTGTTACTGACCTTGGCCACCGCCACCGCCTCTGACTCGGCGAAGGCCGCGCTCGTGAGCCCTTTTCACCCAGATCAGAAGGTCTACTTCGATCCGATCACTGTGGCAGGCGTCCGGCCGCAGGACGTGACGTTTTCGTCTAAGAATGGGGCTCGGCTCCACGGCTGGTACTTCACCAATAAATCGGGATCCTCTCCGAAAGCGATCTTGGTTCAGTTCCACGGAAACGCCGAAAACGTGACCTCGCACTTTGCCGCATTGGCCTGGGTCTTGGATCACGGCTATGACTTCTTCATTTTCGACTACCAGGGCTTCGGAAAATCCGAGGGCAAGCCGACCGTCGACGGTGCGGTCGAGGATGGAGTCGCTGCGGTTCGGCTCATGAGCCAACGTGCGCCAGGAAGGCCCATCGTCCTTATTGGGCAAAGTATTGGCGGGATTCTTTCCGTCAAAGTGACCTCATTGCTCAAAAGTGAAGTTCCCATTGCCGGCGTAGTCGTCGACTCCTCCTTCGCCTCGTTCGTCGACATGGGCCAAAAGATGGTACCGAGCATGCCTCGCTGGTCAGTAAAACTCGCTGCCCCAAGCGACGCACCCTTCGAAAATGCACCGGCCGAAGTTTCTCCGGTTCCCGCCATCGTGATGCACGCGGAGGACGATTCGGTGGTTCCGTTTTCTTTCGGGCAAGCTCTGTTCAGCAAGATGAAAGAGCCCAAGGAATTCTGGACTATCCCTCGGGGTGGGCACATTCGCTCTCTCGTGATTCCGGAAATTCAGGTCCGCCTCATGGGACGCTTGAGCGAGATCCTGAGTCCTAATCAGGGCGGTGAACCACCCTCCCCGACGGCCCCCCCCGTGCCGGAGTCCTCGAATTAACGTCAGGCGGCCTATCGCCTGCGAGCTTCCTTGGGTCGAGCGAACGAAGTCTCAAAGGCTTTGCGAGCCAAGTAGGAAGACTTCACGCGCCAAAGTTTTTCATGCACGGTGAGGGCAGCCACTGCGATTCGACGAAAGCCGTCGTCAGCATAGCCCACAAACCAGTCGTGTCTTCCCCGTGGAGCCACGCCCGTCAGAGACCCTGTTTTTCCACCGACTTGAAGGCCAGCGTATTCTCGCTTAAAAAACCCGCGAAACGCCCCTCGCGAAGTACCTCGAACGATGGTTTCGCGCATCAACGCCCGAATTTCCTCGGCGGTCTCGGCACTGACCACCTGAGCCTGCATCTTGGGTTGCGCTCGATAGAGTTCGCGACCTTCTCGCGAGTAAACGGATCTGACCAAATAGGGCTCCATCATTACCCCGTTGTTCGCGATCGTCGCCGCGATCAAGGCGCCTTGGAGTGGGCTCATCGTGTTTTCGCGAGTGAAGCCGGAGGCCGTTTCAGCCAAGTGCCACGGATCGTTTGGAATCGGCGCCTTTCCCTCCTCGACGGGAACGTCTGACGCGATTCTGCGATTAAATCCAAAACGATCGGCATAAGTCTTGAGCTGCTGAGGCCCAACGGTAAATGCCCCGAGCTTTCCAAACACCGTATTGATTGACTGAGCAAACGCCGTCTTCAAGCTAATATTTCGTGTCCAACGATTGATTCGATCGTGGAGGACATTGCCCCGATAGAGAGTGTGATTGGCCCCATTGAACGCAATCATCGAATTGGGTGACATGTTCTGTTTTTCGATCGCCGCGGCAGCAGTCACGACTTTGAAGACCGAGGCAGCAGGAAAAGTCGCGCGAAGAGCCAGGTTTCCCTGCTCAGGCCGCGCGGAGTAGCTCACCATCGATAGAATCCGGCCTGTCCTGGCATCCATGGCGACAAACGCGCCGTAATCCGGACGATAACTCTTCATCAAGGACTCCATAGCTTCCTGAAGCTTGGAATCAAACGAGTACTCGAGCACAGCCTGGACCGTCTGCTTACGAGGTGCGGTATCGTGCGGGCTTCCCGTCGTATCCCACGAAAAGTCAAAATCCATTTCAGTCGGAAACTTATAGAGAGTCGCGTTCTCGGCCATGGCTACCGCCACGGCCTCGCGGGTAATGCCCTTCTTGTTGGGCGCCAAAGCCTCCACGAGCGTGGAAGTCTTGAATCCTGGATCCCAGATTTGGAAGGCAATCAAGGTCGCCAGCCCGGCTACGCCGAGGCCAAAATAGAATCGTCCTTTCGCGGACTTCAGAAGCCGGTGCTGCGTCTTTTGAATGAGGTATTTCTTAGTTCTCTCCACCGTTCCTCAGGATCCACGAAGCAGTGCACTAGAGTCAACCCGAGATTCGCAAGACTCTTAGGACCGTGAGGAAAAGCAGCGATTACAGCGCTTCGGCAGGGGGTGTTTCGAAGGCAAAACGCTCATTGACCGCGACATCGCGCTCCTCCGGCGTGAGGTAGTTGGCACGCACCATCTTGTCCAAAATCGCATCGATGCTCTTGCGCGCGAAAGCCGTCAATTCCTTGTCGCGAAACGATTGCGAGTATCGAATCGGACTCGGCAGAAGCATGGCCAGGAAAGCGCCTTCCCGTGCGGTGAGCTCGGAGGGGGACTTTCCAAAGTAGTGGCTCGCTGCACCTCGAATCCCATAAATACCTTCGCCCCACTCAGCGATGTTGAGATAGGTCTCCAGAATCTTCTTCTTCCCGACCAGCTCTTCGAGCTTCACCGCGAGAAGGAGCTCCTTGGCCTTCCGCGAAAGTGTCTTTTCGCGCGTGAGAAAGACGTTCTTAACCACCTGCTGAGTGATGGTACTGGCCCCACGAGTGCGTTTTCCGGCCAAATCCTCCTGAATCGCTTCGCGGATCTGCTTGGGATCAAATCCCTTGTGCTGGTAGAAGGCCCAATCCTCACTGACCAGGATCGCCCCGACTGCCAATCTGGAAATATCGCTCAAGGCGACCCAAGAATCTGGCTTGGTCGCCTGGAACTTCACGTCCGGCTGCTCACCTTTTCCCTCTTGCCCACGGTGAATCATGACCGGGTACTGGGTTTTCAGGACGCGAACATCCACTCCAGTCACCGCCGTGCAACCGGTCATCACGCAGAGCAAAATTATGATGGAAAGATTCCGTATCACTCGCTTGTTTGCCTAAGGGTTTCGAGGGTATGCTGCTGTCGTGCCACGCAAAAATCCGGCCGCGAAACCGACCTCATCCTCTTCTTCATCGCAGCATGAGCTACCACCCGGTCTTCGGGGCAACCCATACTTATTTCCGAACACCAATCGGGTCTACTCCAATCCAGCAAAGCACAAAGTCGCCCATGACATGCTCGAGCGCTACACAGGCTCGCCGGTTGAGAGTTTTCGCAAGCAAATCATTTTGACCAATTTTGACTATTACCTGGAGCGCTTCCACAATTTGCGTGGAGACGAACGCACTCAAGGTTCCGCAATGGGGGTTGTTCACAGTTCGAAGGCAGACGTCTCCATCGTGGATTTTTCTATCGGCTCCCCCACCGCCGCTCTAATCATTGAGCTTCTTTCAGTCATCGATCCCAAGGCAGTACTCTTGTTGGGGATGTGTGGAGGACTTCATCGCTCCTTGAAAGTCGGAGACTTTGTACTTCCCACCGCGGCTATCCGTGATGAAGGCGCCTCACGCCACTTCATGCCTCCACAGGTCCCAGCTCTCCCAACATTCAAGGTTCAAAAGTTCGTCTCTCAAATCCTTGTTGAACAGGGCCTCGATTACCGTACCGGGGTGGTGCACACGACGGACTATCGATTCTGGGAGTTTGACCAAAGATTCAAAGCGCAACTGTACGAAGAGCGGGCGCTCGCAATCGACATGGAAACGGCGACGTTGTTTGTCGGCGGTTTTGCCTCCAAGGTTCCGATCGGCGCGCTACTCCTCGTTTCCGATCTTCCGCTTCAGCGCGGAGGGATCAAAACCAAGAAATCAGCAAAAGCTGTGTTCCGACGATTCACCGATCTGCACCTGGAGATCGGGACGAAAGCGATGTCCGAAATCGCGGAACGCGGTGAACACATCAGGCACTACAGGTGGTGAGGCGGGCATGTTGAAAAAGGTCCTCGATTTTTTCTCTAACGATTTGGCGATCGACCTGGGTACGGCCAACACTTTGGTTTACGCAAGAGACCGAGGCATCATTATCAACGAACCTTCGGTTGTCGCGATTCATAGAAATGCACGCGGTCAAACCCGCGTACTGGCGGTCGGCAAAGAAGCCAAAGACATGCTCGGACGCACGCCTGGATCGATCCAAGCGATTCGCCCGCTGAAAGACGGCGTGATCGCCGACTTCGAAGTGACCCAGTCGATGCTCAAATACTTTATTCAGAAGGCGAGCGAACGACGGACCTTTATCCGCCCTCGAATTATCATCTGCATTCCTTTCGGCATCACCCAGGTCGAAAAGCGCGCGGTCAAGGAATCCGCCCAGTCCGCTGGCGCTCGAGAGGTCTATCTGATTGAAGAGCCTATGGCCGCGGCGCTCGGTGCTGGTTTGCCGATCCGAGAGCCCTCCGGAAACATGATCGTCGACATCGGAGGCGGTACAACCGAGGTGGCTGTGATTTCCCTCGGAGGCATCGTTTATTCGAAGTCAGTCCGTGTCGCTGGAGACAAGTTCGACGAGGCCATCGTGAACTACATCAAGCGCAAGTACTCCCTGCTGATCGGCGAGCGAACCGCTGAGCAGATCAAGCTCTCCATCGGCTGTGCCTATCCTTTCGAAGAAGAGAAGATTTACGAGGTCAAGGGTCGCGATTTGATCTCGGGTGCCCCGAAGACGATTGAGGTCAACTCCGAGGAAATCCGTGACGCTTTGGCCGAGCCTGTTTCGGCCGTCGTCGATGCGATCAAGACCGCTTTGGAACGCACTCCCCCTGAACTCGCCGCCGACATCGTAGACAATGGGATTATTTTGGCTGGAGGCGGTGCGCTTTTGGCAAACCTCGATATTCTGATTAAGGAGAAGACGGGCCTCCCCGTGGCTCTCGCCGAGGATCCACTGACCTGCGTGGTTCGAGGATCAGGTAAGGCGCTTCAAGACATGGACCTGCTCCGAAAGGTAACGATTGTCTGATAGCGCCTCAGGAAACACCAAGGATACGCCGAGGGAATTTCTTCCCGTCGGGCCTGCCGAGGCCAAAAGCCTCATAGAGGACGGCGCCAAGAATCTCGCGGCCGCGATGATTTGGACACGCGATCAGCAGCGCGTGATCAACACTCACCTGAGCCTGGTTTCAGAGTCCGATCACTCGCTTTATTTCGTCACGCCTAAAGGTCTCGATCCACGGGAGTTCATGGACCAGCTTGCCAAAGATGGCTCGCAAGATTGCTTTTTCAGCCTGTCCCTTGTGCGAGCTAACATCTTTTTTCGATCCAGGTTCATTGGATTTCAGAAGGCCACACTTCAATTTCGATTTCCTGAAAAGCTCTTTAAAGTTCAAAGACGGACGGACATTCGGTTCGTGATCCCCAACGGGTATGTGGTGAAGGTCGAGTTTCCGGATCCACTCTTTCCGGAGCGTAAGGCGCAGGTCAAAGCAAACGATGTCAGCGCGGGCGGATTCTCCTTCATTGTCCCAGCCGACGACGCTAACTCCTACGCGCCCGGGCTGATTCTTCAGCCAATCTCGATCACTTTGAAGAATTTCTCTCTCACTTTGGAGGGTGAAGTACGTCACACGACTGTCATGCCTTTGGGCTCCAAAACTCCCGGCGTTAAAGTGGGCATTCAGTTTAGAAACATTCGACCTGGCGACTCTCAAAGAATAGCCAACTATGTTTTCGAAGAAAGCCGCCGGCACTACTCGAAATTCCTGTGACCGGTCCACTTCACGGCAGAACGATCCTAGATCTCTCGACACTCTTACCAGGACCATTCCTTGGAAAGTTGCTGGCCATCAAGGGCGCACGGGTAATCAAAATCGAGAACCCCGAACGGCCTGATCCAGCCAGACAATGGCCCGTCTACTTCAAGGATCTGAACTCGCTAAAGCAAAGTGTCCTTCTCAACCTGAAGAATGAGAGTGACCGCGCACAACTGCGATCACTCGTCGCTCAAGCCGACGGACTGATTGAGGGGTTTCGCCCGGCTGCCAAGGCGAAGCTGGGACTGGATGAAGCAAGCCTTCACGCAATCAACCCAAAACTCTGCGTGATCAGCTTAATTGGCTATCCGGAAACGGGCCCCTGGAGGGATCGCCCCGGTCACGACATGAACTTTGGAGCGGTTACTGGACTTCTTTCCCTTTTCAACGAGATGCCTGGAATTCCGCTGGCAGACCTATTTGGAGCCTATGAAGGAGCTCTCTCCATGTGCGCCGCTCTGGACGGCGTATCGCGGGGACAACCCGGCCGAAGGATTGCAGTAAGCCTTTCGGAAGTCCTGCTTGGCATTCAGAGCCGATTGATTTCCGAGTATCAGGAGACCAAAAGACTACCCGCTCACGGGCAAACCCTGTTTTCAGGCCTCTATCCTTGCTACCGGATGTATCGGGCAAAAGACGGGCGACGGATCACAGTAGGCGCAATTGAGGAAAAGTTTTGGGTCGAAGTTTGCCATCGCATTGGGCTGCCTCAGCTTGCCGTCAACGGCTATTCAACTGGCAGCGAAGGGCAATCGGTTATCAAACGCGTGGAGGCGGCCTTTGCTTCCCAGCCTTGGCTGGGGCATTGGGACGGAGTGTTTGCCGATGGCGCTTGCTGCGTCGAACCTGTACTGGATTACTCCGAGGTCGCTCGTGGCGTATAATCCGAAAGACTATTATTTTCAGAAGGCCAAAAAAGAGAACTTTGCGGCGCGTTCCGTCTTTAAGCTCCAGGAGATCGACGAGCGCTTCAAGATCCTGAAATCGAGCTATAAGGTTCTCGACCTGGGTGCTGCTCCAGGTTCCTGGTCGCAGTACGCATCGCAGGTGGTCGGACCCTCAGGGCGCGTCCTAGGAATCGACATTCAACCCATCAAGCTCACGATCCCAAATGTACAATTCATTACAGCGGATATGCGTGAACTTGATCTGGCAGCCACCATGGAAAAAGCCGGCATTGCTCCTCCATTTGACGTCGTATTGTCCGACATGGCCCCTAAAACTACGGGTATCCGAGTGACCGATCAGGCTCGTTCGCTGGAACTTTGTGATCTCGCGCTTTCGGTCGCCGAAAAGTACCTGAGGCCTCGCGGACATTTCGTGGCGAAGCTATTTCATTCGGAGGATTTTGAAGACTTCCGCAATCGGTTACGTGAGCGATTTCAAAGAGTGGAAGTCCTACGACCTAAGAGCACTCGAAAAGAGAGCAAAGAGATCTTCTTTATCGCCATGACGAAAAAGGAATTGCCAACTCCCTAAGGAGATTGCCCATGTTTGTCTTTTCAAATCTGGCTACGAGCCTCGACGGAAAAATCGCGACAGTAGAGAGGGACTTGTACCACCTAGGTACGCCTGCTGACCGCAAGCACATGCAGGTTTTGCGAAAAAGAGCGGAAGTCATCATTATGGGCGCATCCACGCTCAGGACGATCCGGCAATATTGCCCTGTAAGAGGTGCCAGAGATCAACCCGCCAATGTGATCCTCAGCAACTCGCTTGAAGGAATCTCGCCAGACTGGCCTTTCTTCACCTACGAAGGAGGACGTCGGATTCTCATGGTTCGGGAGAAGTTGAGCCCGCGACGAGCGGCTACATTTGAAAAGACCAGCGAGATTATCCCTCTTCAGAAAACGCCCCTGGGCGGGTCCGCAGCCGTAGAAATACTCCGGGTTTTAGGACAACTCGGCTTTTCCAAGCTCCTCATCGAGGGTGGCGGAGAGGTCATGTGGGACTTCGCCAGTCGCAATCTCATCGACGAGTATCACCTGACTCTAACGCCCAAGATTGTGGGAGGTCGAGACGCCCCCACCTTGGTGGGTGGCCACGGATTTAATTCTCAGGAAGTATTGAACCTAAAACTCAAGTCGTGCAGAAGGGTTCGAGACGAACTTTACTTGGTTTATCGCTCAACCCAGAAGAGGGGCTAACGGATCCGGACATCCGTTGGGGCCGGACAGGTCGCACAAGCTGCCGTAATCGACCGCGCCATAGCCTGCCAGATCGAGGCGAGTGACTTCCTTAAACCCGAAGCAAAGACCCCGACAATGGCGATGGCCACCGAAAGCATCAGAATGTACTCCACGATGGCTTGGCCACCCTCTTCAGAGCACAGATCGTTCAAGAAGTTCGTGGGCTTCCGCATCACCCTCATTCTAAGGTACAATCAAGATCGATGACAACGCCGCGCATTGCCAAATTCCTGATCCCAGTAGTTCTCATCATTGGTGCGGCCGTTGTTGCCCTGAACGTGGTTAAGAGTCGGCTAGAGTCCACCCCCCAGGGGAGCGTTCTGGGCCAACGTGCAGAGGTCCGTTTGGGCGGGAAGGTACCTGACTTTCCGTTACAGATTTTTCAGGGAAAAGAGACCAAATTTTCAGAACTCAAATCCAAGGTATTGCTCATCAATTTTTGGGCCACCTGGTGCTCGGCCTGCATCATCGAGATGCCTTCGATCGTCAAACTGCGCAGCCTCTACCACGACAAAGGGTTCGATGTGATCGCTGTGAATTTAGACGACAACCCGGATGCAGTAGTCCCGCGATCTCTTAAGCAGCTTGGCATCACCTTTCCGGTCTACACGGATCCTAGTGGAAAGCTGGGCGAACTCTTTGATGTCCATGCGATCCCGCTTACCGTCATTTTGCGCCAAGATGGATTGGTTTTAAAAATTCACGCCGGCGATCTGGACTGGAGTTCCAACGAGGTCAAGGCAGAGGTCGAAAAATGGCTGGCGGGATAAGCGCTTCAAGGGCTCAACCTGCGGCGGGCACCTACCTCTCGCTGCCCCTCTTTATCGATCGAAACAACAAGTACTGGGTTGGAATCGTACTCACTGCGCTGGCTACGTTTCTCTACCTCACGACCAATCATTACCACCTGTTTGAACCGCGGCTCCTCCCGATGGGCCGTATCGATGAGTGGGTGCCTTTTATTCCTCAGACACTGTGGATCTATCTGAGCGAGTACTTTCTGTTCTTTTCGGTCTACCTCATGTGTAAAGACCTGGAAAATCTGAACCGCTATGCTTACGCGTTTCTAACGCAGCAGACGATCAGCGTGATTATCTTTGTCCTTTGGCCCACGACATTTCCTCGCGACGCATTTCCGCTTCCTACGGACATTGACCCACTGACTTACGCCATGTTCACGAATTTGCGCGAGACGGACAATCCCGCTAGCTGTGCGCCCAGTCTCCATGTTTCTAGCGTCTACCTCTCCTCGTATATGTTCCTGAACGAGCAGAGAAAGAAGTTTCCATTCTTCTTCCTTTGGGCTTCGCTGATCGCGGTCAGCACGCTGACCACCAAACAACACTACTTGATCGACGTCATCACTGGGTTTTTGATGTCCGTTATCATCTATTGGATATTTGGTAACTTATTCAGCTATCACGTTCGGCCAGGAGCCCAGGCAAAGCGATAGTAGGCTTCTTCGAACCGCTTGAAGGGGATCACGGTGAAGTCAGCATCCATGCCCACTTCGAGAGTACCCTTAGTTTTTTCAAGACCAAGAGCCGCAGCCGAATTGTAAGTGATGGCAGCGAGAATTTCTGCCCGAGTCATTCCGAGATAGAGAGCGGAAATCGTCATTACTGCCGGTAAAGACAGGCACATCGAGGTCCCAGGATTGAAATCAGTCGAGATCGCTACTCGAGCCCCAGCTTTCAGAAGCTTCCGCGCAGGGGCGTGCGGCGCTTTGAGGTAAAACGCGGTACCAGGTAGCAGAACCGCAACCGTCGTGGTGTTGGCTAACGCCCGGATGCCCTGTTCATTGATCTTCAAAAGATGATCAGCGGACAGCGCTCCGACTTCAGCGGCGAAGGCCGCAGAACCCGTGTCAGCCAGTTCGTCGGCGTGAACCTTGATTTTCAATCCCAGCTCACGTGCTTTCATGAGGATACGGCGAGCCTGGTCCACGGTGTAGTACCCTTCATCCACAAATACGTCGCAGGCATCCGCCAACTTCGCCCGGGATACCTGTGGAAGCATGCTTTCCAAAAGCTCCTCAAGATAGTGGTTCCGATCTTGGTCTTTTGGAAAGTCATGAGCGCCCAAAAAGGTCGCCGTCAGAGTGAGCATCGGGAATTTCTTTCGAAGCCTCGGGATCACCTTCAGAATTTCAAGTTCGGCTTGAGTGGATAGACCGTATCCACTCTTGATTTCGATCGTTCGAACACCAAATGAAGCCATTTCGCGTAAACGGTTTGAGGCGAGTCTTTCCAGCTCAGCGGGCTTCGCAGCTCGAGTCGCGCGTACTGTAGCCTGAATACCACCCCCGGAGGCGGCAATTTCCTGGTAGGTCGCGCCGCCACAACGTCTGGCGAACTCCTCGGAACGATCGCCTGCAAAAATCAAATGGGTATGACAATCGATCCAACCCGCGGTGACGGCCCTCTGATTTTTAAGGTCCTGCTTCTTGGATTTCGCATACTTCTTAGGAAGATCCTGTGTCTTTCCGACCCAGAGCACACGTCCAGGGCGCTGGCCTTTCATTTCGTAAACAATGGCCCCGTCTTCGATTCGTCCTATGTCTTCATCCGATACGTGACGTCCGTCCTTGCGTCGGATACCGGCCCCTGTCAGGACTTCGCTCGCATGAATTAAAGCGCGGACTTGTTTCACTGGTTCGATCCCATGGGAATGCGCCCGCCACGTTCAGCANNTTCAGCAAAAGCGCCAGCCCCGATCTTTTGGGCAATCTCGTATCCCGCATCGGCATGCCTCAAAATGCCCATTCCCGGATCCGAATTCAATACACGGCTCAAGCGTTGATCCGCTTCACGAGTGCCATCTGCGACGATCACCATGCCCGAATGAATCGAGTAGCCGATACCAACGCCTCCCCCGTGGTGAATACTGACCCAAGTGGCGCCGTTCACTGAGTTGATGAGCGCATTCAAAATGGGCCAGTCGGCAACGGCGTCGGATCCATCCTTCATCGCCTCAGTCTCACGGTTCGGAGAAGCTACGGAACCACAATCCAGATGATCACGACCGATAACGATCGGCGCAGACACTTTCCCTTCACGAACCAAGCGATTGAAGAGAAGTCCCGCCTTCTCCCGTTGCCCGTAGCCTAACCAACAGATCCTGGCGGGGAGTCCTTGAAAGGCAATGCGCTCCTCGGCCATGTGGATCCAACGAGCCAGTCCTTTGTCTTCCGGGAACAATTCTAGAAGAGCCCGATCGGTAACAGCGATATCTTTCGGATCCCCTGAGAGCGCTGCCCATCGAAATGGACCACGTCCCTCGCAAAACTGTGGACGAATGTACGCCGGAACGAATCCAGGAAAATCGAAAGCATTCTTCACCCCTGCCTTAATCGCCTGCGCTCGAATATTGTTCCCGTAGTCGAAAACATGGGCACCCAGCTTCTTAAACTCAAGCATGGCTTCGACGTGCTTGCCCATCGATGCAATGGACTTCTGAATGTACGAGGACGGATCCCGTGTTCGAAGACTGAGGGCGGCATCCAGCGACATACCGGCAGGAATGTAGCCATTCAACTCATCGTGAGCGCTCGTCTGATCGGTGACCAGATCAGGTCTGAAACCGCGCCTGAGCAGTTCCCATTCGAGTTCGGCAGCGTTGCCCACCAGACNNCACCAGACCGATGGAAACGCCTTTTCTGGCTTTCTTTGCTGCATCGACACGATGAAGAGCGTCCTCGATTGAATCGGCGACCTCGTCCAAATAGCGAGTCTCCAGTCGTCGCTTCACGCGGGTGGGATCGATCTCAATATTGAGCGAGACCGCGCCGGCCATCGAAGCGGCTAGCGGCTGGGCTCAACCCATTCCGCCCAGGCCAGCCGTCAGTACAACTCGACCTCCAAGATCTCCGCCAAAATGCTTGCGGCCCGCTTCAGCAAATGTCTCGAAGGTACCCTGCACGATGCCTTGAGTGCCGATATAGATCCAGGAGCCTGCGGTCATCTGGCCATACATCATGAGACCGCGATCCTCGAGATCGCGAAAGTTCTCCCACGTTGCCCATTTCGGAACGAGCATGCTGTTGGATAGAAGCACCCGAGGTGCGTTGGGATGCGAGGGCAATATCCCTACCGGCTTTCCGCTCTGAATCAGCAGAGTTTCATCGTCCTTGAGAGTTTGAAGCGAGCGAACAATCGCATCAAAGCAATCCCAGTTACGGGCAGCTTTCCCGTTGCCACCATACACAACGAGATCCTGTGGGCGCTCCGCAACGTCAGGATCTAGATTGTTCATCAGCATCCGAAGGGCGGCCTCCTGCTGCCATCCCTTGCACTGAATTTGACTACCCCTGGGTGCACGAACAGTTCGAGGACCTGAGCTTGTTGCCATGTCAGTGGTTATAAGGTGGGGCGGGTGCGAACGACAATACCGATCACCTCGAGGCCAACTGTCGACGTTTTGGACACCCCGTGAGCTTTTTTCAGCACACTGTGGATTAGGAAGACTCTGGTGTCGAAAGGGTCAACCCCCTGAATTTTCAGGTTTCGACGGAGTTTCCGGGTTTTTTT
>FRDC01005102.1_pt1 | contig 31159 bp, 26 predicted proteins | sample 1106171 | NCBI WGS metagenome assembly FRDC01 (sample SAMEA3930566, study PRJEB13176) | freshwater metagenome | biome: Drinking water system; feature: drinking water; material: water | place: Singapore | collected 2014-12-20 | reverse complement strand
GGACTTTCCAAACACACTCCGGCGCGAGTTAGTACAGAAGCAAAAACAGCGCCCAGCCAGCCCTGGAAAACCCGAAGAAAGTACGCAGCCCCTCTCAGGCACGCTATTCAGAAGCGGGATCAGACGCAGTGTACCCATGTCACGCAAGGCAAGCGCTGCACGGAAAGGCGCTGGCTCGACATTCATCATCTCAAGCCCCTGTCACAGGGAGGGGAAACGACGCTAACTAACCTCACATTGCTTTGCAGAGGCCACCATCAACTCTTGCATCATGGGGGGAGGCCGAGCTAGCCTACCAGGAATGGCGAAGAAAATTCCGCTTCAGAAGCTTTCTCGCGTCCTTAAGCCGGCTCAGGTTAGTCAGGACCCTCAGGACCTCGATATTTATGGGCGGGATTGGACGGATCTCTATCAGCCCCACCCGAGCGCTATTTTATTTCCGGAAACGACGAAGCAAGTTCAGGGCATTGTCCAGTGGGGGTTGAAGAATAAAGTCGCCCTGGTCCCTTCCGGGGGTAGAACGGGCCTGAGTGCTGGAGCTTTTGCGTTACACGGGGAGGTCGTCGTTTCACTTGCCAAGATGAATAAAGTTCTTCATTTCGACGCCACGGAGCCAAGTGTCCAAGTGCAGGCGGGCGTCATCACCGAAAACTTACAGAACTTTGCTGCATCGAAAGGCTTTTACTACCCTGTTGATTTTGCGTCACGCGGTTCGAGTCAAATCGGGGGCAATATCGCCACCAACGCAGGCGGCATCAAGGTTCTTCGCTATGGCATGACTCGAGAATGGGTGACGGGCCTTCAGGTCGTCACCGGCAATGGAGATATTTTAGATCTCAACAAAGGCCTGATCAAAAACGCCAGCGGATACGATCTTCGTCATCTTTTTATTGGGAGCGAGGGCACGCTCGGAATTATCACCGAAGCCACCATTGCGCTCTGCCCTCCCCCTCGGGACTTACAAGTCGTCGTGCTGGGACTTTCTTCGTTAGAAATGATCATGACGGTCTTTGAGAAAATTCGGGACGTCGCTCAGCTCACGGCCTATGAAATGTGGACCGACGCTGCCCAGCGCTGCTCTCGCGAACAGCTGGGATACGCCGACCCGTTCAAACAAAGCATGCCCTTCTACGTTCTCTTCGAGTACGAAAAGCAAGGCCCAGAAAACGATGAAAAGATTTTGGATCTGATTGAAAGGCTCTCTTCCCAAGGAGTAATTCAAGATGCGGTCCTCAGTCAAAACTCGCAACAAGACCGCGCGTTTTGGAAACTTCGGGAGGACCTGACTGAAGCGACTTCGCATCGCCCCTGCTACAAAAACGATGTCTCAGTTCGCGTTTCGCAAGTGCCGCAGTTTTTGGTCACCATTGATCAGATGATTAAAAAAGATTACCCCGACTTTTCAGTCGTCTGGTTTGGTCACATCGGCGACGGCAATCTCCACATCAATATTCTGCAACCCGAGTCCATGGACGTGAAAACATTTCTCAAGCGCTGCCACGGAGTGGACAAGGCGCTCTTCAAAGCGATTGAAGATTTCGGGGGCAGTATTTCTGCTGAACATGGGGTGGGATTGGTAAAGAAGCCGTACTTAAAACACTCCCGTTCGAAGGCCGAAATCTCGGCCATGAAGGACCTGAAGGCCATCTTTGACCCGGCAGGTATCCTGAATCCCGGAAAGATTTTTTAATCACGAAGCGACTCTTGGCAGGACGCCCAAAGCGAGATAGAAGAGCTCTTCGCACTGCTATCTGCCTGGGTGGCGAAATTGGTAGACGCACAGGACTTAAAATCCTGGGCCTCGAAAGGGGCGTGCCGGTTCGATTCCGGCCCTAGGCACCACTTTTATTGAAACTTCGAGGGAGAGAGACTGTCCGGCTCTCCGGACTTTCCCACTCCACCCTTTTGCTGAAGTTTCAAACTCTTCCGCTTTGTTACTGAGCGGACCCAGCCTCGCTTGAATTGCCTTCAAACTGACCAGTCTTGGCGCTGCTGCCTTCTGTGACAGCCCTATAGAGGGTTCCGTTAATGCGTTCATCTTTGGAATCCGAGGATAGCTTTCTTGCCGTCAAAATTCCGAAGTAAGGGAGACTTTCAATATACGCCGCATTCTGAACACTCAAGCCGATGAAATGATAATCACCGCTCGGAGCGTTTGCAGAGATGTTTTCTCTGATTGTGTAGGAATAAAGTCCAGCACCTTTATCCTCAAACGTGGCTCGTGAGCCACCGCCGAAAATATTGCCGTTAGGACCATAAAGGCTTGAGTTGATCCAATTTACTGGAGCGTCGGATCTAGCTTCGATAGTGACCGTCAACGTTCCTCCCGAAGCGGGGAGAATGGTCGGAGAAATCTTGACCGAAGTGATAACAGGGGCCGTGCCCTTCTTCGTGTTGGTCACGTTAATAGCGATCTTGTCATGAACATCCGATTCAAGAGCGCCTTCGTTTCTAACACTGATACCAGAGAGAATGTACTTTCCACTCGAACCATAGGGAGAAATGTCGATCACTTCCCGATAAGCCCAGGTGTCATCGGCTTTCTTGCTAAACGTAGCACCGCTGCCTCCGCCAAAAATATTCTTGTTCGGGCCGTCCAAACTCATATTGATCCAATTCACTGGAGCATTCGATTTTGCTTCGACCAGGACTTCATACTTTCCGTTGCCCAATGAATTGACTTTGATCGAGGAAATCACAGGTTTCGCTGCGACTTTGGTGTTCTTCACTTGGACAGACAGATCACCATGGTAATCGTCCGAACCCAGTTGGGCGTCGTTTCTGACTGAGATATTCTTGAAGGAGTATTGCCCGCTTGGTGCCCACTCCGAAACGTTTTCAGTCATTTCATTCTGATAAAGGTCAGGTCCAACCTTTGTAAAACTAGCTCCCGATCCACCGCCGAAGATGTTTCCGCGAGGGCCTTCGAGGCTGGCGTTAAGCCAATTTACGGGAGTGGGCGACTTTGCAGTTACCGTCATCTTCAGAACCTTGTGGCCGCCGACCATCACCTGCACAGCCTTCGCCGATACGATCACGGGCTTCGCGTCATATGCCAGGGCAATTTGGGAACCGACTGTGGCTGTAGCGACAACAAATGCCATCGCTGAAATAAATCTCTTAAACATGATTTTCCTCTGTCTCAAATTCAACATGAAACTTCAGTGCCGACGCACCTTCGCCGACATTGCAACTCTTCATTTTTTAACTTGCACGCAGTGTACCAATGCAAATGGTCAATCCTAAAGGGTTTATTCAATTCAATTTGTTTAAAAACTGACTAAGGAATAGACAACAGTAAGAATCGGGAAAGAGAGACAGTTACCTCGTAAGATCAAGTCAGAAAGCTCTGGCCTACAATTCCGGCCCTAGGCACCACTTTTATTGAAACTTCGAGGGAGAGAGGCTCTGCCGCGCTAACTGAAGCGCTTTCTCTTCGTCCACAACCTCCACCCAAGCAAACTCTTTATCGCGACCATTGCGCACGCTGGTGCACTCGCGCACTAGGGCGATCATTTGATCGGAGGTGAGGTTTGGATTGATCTCCAAAATCTTCTTGATGATTCCCCCCACGGTAGTGGCTTTCATCTGCGTCTTCCCTGTCGATGGCGGCCACGTTCGTGTCGTTGTTGGTAATGCTCGGCCGAAGACTTTCTTCGAAGCCCGACTTCCTGAACTCGTGGAGCCTCCGGCTGTTTTTGCGGCTGAGCTTCGACACGCTCTTCAAACACCTCGGGGAACTGAAGCGCTAAGAAGCGAGCGGCGACTTCTAGCGGAGTCATTTGGCCTAAAGTCTGGCGCCACTGGGCATCCATTAAATCCATCGAGCGCGAATAAACTTCGGATTGCGCCATGAACTTTGGAAACACACTCGATATCTTTTTGATTCCAATTTCCTTTCGCGACGGAAGCTTGCCTTCGCGAAGCTTGCTCTTCGTAGCGTGTTCAATGCGAGAAAGCAGCCCGCGTTGGCCGGGAGCCACTAAGCTCATTGCAAAACCGGTCTTGCCACTTCGAGCGGTACGACCAATTCGGTGAACGTAAACTTCCGCTTCCACAGGAAGGGAGTAATTAATAACGTGCGTGATGTCTTTCACATCCAGGCCTCGGGAAGCGACATCCGTACAAACCAAAATTTTTACTTTCCTGTTTCTAAATCCTTGCATGGTGCGCTCTCGGGCACCTTGATCCATATCCCCGTGAAGACAATCCACCAAGTAGCCGCGTCCGTGAAGGTACTGAGTGAGGTCCACTACCAGCGCTTTGGTTTGGCAAAAAATAATTCCATAAACATCCACTGCGGCATCCAGCAGCTTGCAAAGAATTTCAGGCTTATCCGATTCGTGAGCTTTGTAGAAAATCTGCTCGATGGCCTCTGGAATCATCTCCTTACGATTGACTTCTACCCGCTTAGGATTCCGCAGATACGTGTCCACCACTCGGCGAACTTCTTTTCCCATCGTCGCGCAAAAAAACCAGATCTGGCTCTGCTCGCGAGGAGTCTCGGAAAGAATGGCTTCCAAGTCATCCTTAAAGCCCATCGAAATCATTTCATCAGCCTCGTCCAAAACCACGGTTTCTAACTCTGACAGATCCAAAGTGCCGCGCTGGATATGGTCCACCAGGCGCCCCGGGGTGCCCACCACGATCGGGATCCCCTTCTTTAGCCCCTTCATCTGCTCGGGGTAAGAAGCCCCGCCGTAGATAGGAAGCGCGCGAATTCCGAGGTGCTTGCCCAAGAGGTCGATCTGCTTAGCCACCTGAATGACCAGTTCGCGGGTGGGACAAAGAATCAGTCCCTGAACCGAACGCTTGGCGGTGTCGATTTTTTCGAGGAGAGGAATACTAAAGGTAGCCGTTTTGCCTGTGCCAGTGGCGGCCAAACCCAAGAAATCAGTCGGTTCAGCTAGGAGCAAAGGTAAGGCCTGTGCCTGAATGGGGGTGGGGTGTGTGTAGCCCATCTCCGCCAAGGAGCGTTGGAGAGTCGGACTGATGGACAAGTCGGAGAAGGATTTCAAAGCAGTCTCATTTCGCAAGGTTGCAAGGTTTTATTCAAGAAATGCGGTATATCACATTTTAATAAATAAATATTAGATAATAAAAAGAGTCAGGCTTAAATTCGCCGATTACATACAAGTCGCAGCTTCGACCTGAATTGCGGCCACTTTACCAGGGCTGGGCTGGGGATTTTCTTTCAAATACCCGCGCAAATGGTCGGCTACCTTCTCAAGCTGCTCTAAACAGACGGTCTTCTTATGGAGGCGCTTCACACAGCTATCCAAGCTAACCTCATCAAACTCGCGCTTCATTGGAACAGTAGTTCCTTCCGCTCGATCGTAGAGTAAAATTCGCGGAGCGATGACCAGAGCCTGACTGGCAAACGGTTCTTCCACAACGACGTCGGTCTTAGAAATGACGACGCTCTGCGAGCCCATCTCCTTCATGAAAAGAGGGCGATCTGAAAACGAAATGAAGTTTCTCATGCTTGAAAACTTGCCAGTGACCTCAGTGACGTCCCCCACCCCTCGAAGTGTGCGAACTTCTCCATAAGAAGTTCTGGCAATCGTTCCGATGTCTTCAAACAAAAGCGAAGATTTATCGTAAATATAGATGGGATAAGCGCGTTTATTGAAGCCAGCCTTTTCAGGCTTTTTCACAGGGCCTTTTGGAAGATTTCGAATTTCATTTTGTAATTCGAAAGTACGAGCCAATGTTTCTTGAATGGCTAGTGTCATCGTCGGAAAATCCTGCACTCGATAATCTTGCAGATCGATCTGCCCCCAACTGGTGAGAACCAAGCAGGTCTGAGCTTCCGTAGAGCGAACGGAATCGTGCTGAACAATACCGTCCAAAAGAGCTTTAAAAGGACCAAACTTCTTGGTCATAAAGAGATCGCTCTCCCGCGCCTCTTCTAAAGACACGGAATCCTGGTTCTGAATGGCCGCAAAGGCGCCTTCAGAGGCAAAGGTCAGACCCAGAATCATGATGAAAAGCCCAGTTTTCATGGTCCTACTTCTATAATAATTGACTAAAAAATACAACTATTATCTAGTCCCTTGTAAAGATTGATTTTTCCGTTGCCAAAAAGCCTAGAAATGAGGAAAAACCAGAACTCAGCTATGCCTATATACGAATACGAGTGCGAAGCCTGTCAGAAGATCCTAGAAGTGACCCAAAAGATCACCGAGGAACCCTTAAAAACCTGCCCGGAATGCAAGAGTCCGATTCGCAAGCTGATCAGCCGCAGCTCCATTGCCTTTAAAGGAACGGGCTTCTACACCACCGATTACAAGCGCCCCGGGAACACCGGGAACAAAGACCCCAAAAAAGAATAAAGGCCCACCCTTTCGAGCAGGCCCTCATCTCATTCACCTTGTGAATGGTGATTACTTCATCAGGAACTGACGAACGCCGTTCAGGCCTTGCGACAATTCGATACTGCGTTGACCAGGAGTGAAGTGCGGAACACCTTCAAAACTCCAATAGCCCCCGCCGGTTTCGATAGATTCCGAAGCCTTATTGAGTCCGCCGGCTTCATTCACTTCAGCAAGCTGTACTGAAACAGGACGATCCGAACCGGTCCACGAAATCACACGAATGGTTCCACCCGAGCTGACCACACCCAAGTAGGTGTCAGCCTTAGCCGGATCCGCAACCACGCCCAGCAAGTTTGCGTCCGATGCGAAAGCAGCTGCATAGCTACGTCCTGTGAGCAAGCCTTGCGCATTCACCGTGAGGAACTCATACGAAGTCGACGAGACCGAACGTCTGCGACGCCACGGGGAGATCCCACCGTAACCATCGTCCTCTCCCTTGCTCGAGACAAAAACGATCTCTCCGTCTCTCACCGTATTGGAACTCGGGAAGGGACTGTACTCAGAGATCGCCTGCGCACCAACTTCATCGGTGAGCGTGGCAACATCGCCTTGAACGGTCAGAGCGGTGTAGGAATGATTTCTCAGCATTTCGGTATAGGTCACGTCTCCCTTATCATTCCTGTGATCGAAGGTATCCTTCAACCAGGTGTCTTGAGAGATCAAAGATTGAATCTGACCACCTTGAGTAACCACGGTGAGCACTTCACCCGGAACGTTAATGTCCTTACCGCAAGAAACTTTGTTGGCAGCGGCATCAAACGTCACGGGAGCTAAGTAGTTGCGAGTGAAATAGAGCGACTTGCTTTTATCCTGCTCGCTCGTCTTGCTAGTCAAGTAGTAGGAAGAACCTAACTTCTTGAGAACAACTGCGGTCTTATCTTTCAAAGAACAGCCGGCCGACCCGACGTTCACAACAGTGTTGGGATTCTTAGCCGAGATAGCTTTCAGGTCCCCGCCCGCTTGAACCAAGACAACGCCGCTTGCAATGACTTCCATCCCACTGGAGCTCCAGCGAGAGAAGCCCATGCCACCCAAGCTCATGCGAGCAAAGGGGCTAGCCACATCGTTTTGACTCTCGTCGCGCTTCCATGAAACACTTCCCGCAACGCTAAGGGCAGAGGTTTGATCCGAAGAACCCGTCTTCTGACCAATCTGAACCGTTGAGACGGTGTAAGTTTGAACATAGTGATCGCGGCCATCCTTACCCTTTTCCACACTCGACACAGATGTCAACACGTAGAGGTAAGAACCATCAACCCGGTGAGACGAGTAACTGCCCGGCAAACGAACCGAGGCAATCACAGCAGGTTTTTCTGCGTCTGCAGCTTTTGCATCGACCAAGCGCAACTCGGTGCCGTTGTCTTTGGCTCCCCAGTAGTTGTACTCGCTAATAATTTGAAGACCCTTTTCAGAACCGGCTGCACCCAAGGTTTCATAGCCGCGGATGTTTCGAGCCAATTCCAAAATTGCAGACGCCTTCACTACGCCGGAAGCGCTAGCAACGGTCTTGTCTGCTGGATTAAATACGCCCAACGCTTGGTCCGAGAAAGTGTTGATGCGCGAAATTTCCGCATTCGTAAACACTCGGCGTAACCAGCCGGAATTTCCAGCCAAGAAAGCGCCCTCGGACAAAGATTCGTCTTCTTTTCCAGCAATGATTTGCTTCAAGTTGAACTTCACGAGCTTTCCGCCGGATTGATAAGAACTCTTATCCCACGAACTAGCACTGAAAAGAATTTCGCCCACGCCTTCTTCCGAGAAACGGAATTCGGTGTACTTGTCTGGGCTGTTGAAGTCGGTCCAGATATTGCTGCCTTCAAAGCTCAGCTGAGAAATCTGAGTGGCAACAATCTTCTTTCCTTTTTGGGTGATTTCAAAAATCGCAGCTTGCGGATGGCGGCGATTGTTCTCGTTATCCACTCGCGGAATTACCCAGCCCAATCCGATGAGGAACTGGCGTCCGTTATAAGACATCGGCTCTGAACGACTGATCCAACCGTCGAACTCGAGGTGCGCCAAGTACTCCACGCCCTTTTCAGGTTGCGAAATATCAAAAATATCGAGCGGATCGATGTTGTTAGCCGGAACCCAGAACGCATAGAGTTTTCCATCACTCGAGTAGCGCACGTCTTGTAAACGAGCGCTCTGTCCAGTGGTATCGCCTACCGTTTTCACGCTGTCGGCAATCATTTTACGAACGCCGGTCGCCGTTTTTACGAAACGCCCTTTGATTCCCAAAGAAGCATCGGCCACGAGCTTCGCACGAGCATCGTCGTAATCTTTGCCGGTCTTTCCATCGAGTTCATGCTCGATATAAACTTTTCTGAAATTCGCTTCGCTTTCCTTCAATATTTCCGACTTCGAAGTCGGAAGCGTAAAGGTTTCAACCGCGACACGGTGTGGAGCTTGCCAATCCTTAGGATTGGTCGAATAGTTGCTGGTCACAATCAAGGTGCCGTTCTTAATCAAGGTTTGAGATCTCTCTTCGACAGATCCCTTCACCGAAACGGTCATGACGCCTTCAATTTTTCCGCCGTCATCCGAGATGTCCACCACTTCTACCATAGCATTGCGATCGGACCACCAGCTCCAGCCGGTTTCCGACAAAATAGCGACAAGGTAATACTTGTACCCGCCCTTGCCATCTTCTACGGTTTGAATGTTCATCTGCTCGCCAGAGACGGACGGAAGCGTCAGCTGGTGCTGATTGACCTGCTTCACGTTCTTGCCGAGACTAAAGGAGGTGACGAACCCATTTCGCTTTCCATCATCGGACTGACCATACTCCCGTTCAGCGGGAGCGGACGATGCAACATACAGCACATCGCCGACCATTCGGGAATCGGCAACAGAGCCTTTGAAGTCTACTTCTTGAGCGACCTTCGGAGCTTTGGAGTTCGAAACATCGTAGACAACCAGTTTGCCATTGGATTCGTAACTTCCACCGCCACGCTCCCAAACGTTTTCGAGGACAATCAAACGATCATTCGCGGCATCGTAGTACATGTCTTTCGGATAATTTCCAGAAGCCTTCACTCGGCCCACGAGTTCCGGCTGTTCAGCGCCCTTAGCAAAACTCACGACTTGAAGTCCGCGTGAGTTGTTCAGCAAATAAAGAGTTTTACTGCCCGGCTTACCCACTTTGAAAATATCGGATTCTTGCACAGCACGAGCCGGAGCGTTTGCGGACGCAGCCATAGGAGCACCACTTTCTAATCCGGCTGAAAAAGCTCTCATCTGAGATTCAGCTTGAAGCGAAAGAAAACTCGTCTGACCGCGATAGCGTTTCGCCTGCTGAATCAAATCCAGCTTTTCTCCCGCCTTCGGAGGGTCAATCAGACCCAGCCTTTGAATAAAGGGATTGTGCTCTTTGGAACAAGCACTCAGGGAAATCAAAGCCACCAAAGCCAAACTGGAAATCTTTTTCATAGAGACCCTCTCTCGAGTTTGTTAACAAACGCACTGCGCAATAGGGCGTGAGTAGGCGATGGGCCCCAACTTGGCAAGCAGTTTCTAAAAGGAGAGAGGAAAATCCGTAGCTGGGGGATCCCCGATTCGCCAACTCTTCAATTCAATTTTTTTGAAGAAAATTTTAGGCGAACCCTTTGTGAATACGGAGTTTCGCCTTCGAGATCGAAATTCCACCGGGTTTCAGTGTCAGTCCAAAATCGAGGGTCATTTTCTACACTTATAGCTAGAAAAAATGACCGCTTTTCTTAGTTCACCTCTACAATAGTAGAGATGCAAAAAGCCCCCACAACATTTGACTATTCTCACGCATTTTCAAGAAACTTGGGCTTCGTCACCCCCATGGAACAAGAAATTCTGCGCAATAGTAAAATTGCTATTGCTGGGATGGGTGGAGTTGGGGGCAGCCACCTTCAGACCCTCGCTCGACTGGGGGTTGGGAATTTTAACATCGCTGATTTTGACGTATTTGAACTTCACAATTTTAATAGACAAGCCGGCGCTACCATTCACACCTTGAACAAACCTAAAGTTCAAGTCTTGGAAGAATCTGCTCTGGCTATCAATCCGAACGCCCGAATTAAGACTTATCCGGAAGGGTTGACCGATGCCAACATGGAAGAATTCTTTCAGGGCGTAAATGTTTATGTGGACGGACTCGATCTCTATGCCATGGATTTTCGTGAAAAAGCCTTGGCCCATTGTTATCAAAAGGGCATTCCAGCAATTACTGTGGCCCCAGTGGGAATGGGCGCGGCCCTCCTCCATTTCACCCCTGGAAAGATGTCGGCACAGCAGTATTTTGGCATCGATTCTTCCCAACCTTTTGATGAAAAGATTATGCGAGTGGTTCTTGGGCTGACGCCTAGCTTCGCTCATCTGCGTTCAGTTGTAGATCGCACTTATTTCGATCCCATGAACAAGCGTGCGCCCTCAACTCCAATGGGTTGCATGCTAGCCTCCGGCTTTGCTGTTGCTGAGGTTTTAAAAGTAATCCTCAATCGAGGAAAAATTCGCTCGGTCCCTTGGTCTCTTCATTTCGACGCCTACTCGGAGGTATTCAAGAAGAGCTACACTATTTGGGGAGCGCGTAATCCGCTCTTCAAATTTAAATTAAGCATATTTAAAAAGCTCCTCCAAGAGGCTCACAAGCGAAGTACAAAAACGTAGCTCATTTTTACCAAAGTCAAAAAGGACACAGGTTGTTGCAACGCAGCGAAACCCGTACACTCTACTAAAGAGGTTGTACGTCTATGTCGCTTTATCGCAAGGTCCTCAAATGGATCCCGCGCCCATTTCGCGAACCTTTGATTCGTCAGATGCTTCAGATCCGACCATTCAAAGATAGCGAAGGCTACCAAGTAGAGATCGCTAAGAGCCGTAGCGACTTAGAAGCAGCTTATCGTCTTCTGCACGAATGTTACGTCAGCATGGGCATCATGGATCAGCACCCGTCTGGACTCCGCTGCAATCTCTTTTCCTCGCTTCCTTATATGACAACGATTGTTGCGAAAAAGAATGGCCAAGTCGTCGGCACAGTCAGCGTCATTAAAGACTCTCACATCGGTCTTCCCTCTGATTCAGAGTACCAAAAAGAAAATGATGTTCTCCGAAATGCCGGCCACCGAATGATCGAAGTATCCTGTTTAGCTGTGGCCAAAGAACATCGGGAAAATCATCGCATCAGCCTTCATCTCATGAAGTATCTTTACGAGTATTCCTACAAGAACATGAAGGGTGATTTACTTTGCGCTACCGTGCATCCACGAGCTTTCGACTTCTACTCGGCGCTCCTCGGCTTTTTTCGGAGCGGCAAAGTGGTCGAATACCCGTCTGTCAAAGGAGCCCTCGCCATTCATATTGCTCTTGATCTCGAAGTCGCCAATCGAATTCTGAAGCGAGTTTATGAAGGCTATCCCAAATCGAAGAACCTCTACTCCTTCATGACGCAGCCTTTGAAAGCAATGCAATACCCTGCAACTGTGAACGCTTCAGTCAACCCGGTGATGACTCCGGACTTACTAAAATATTTCTTCGTTGAAAAAACCGCCCTTTTCCGGGAACTCAACTCGGAGCAACGAGCCTTAGTAAAAAGCGCCTACAGCTTGAACTTTGACCTCGATGACATCAAAGAACTGGACTCGAGCCCAGACACCCGAAATTCTCCGTTTCGATTTCCGATGGCGACCCCAGCGGCTATTCTCACTCAAGATCAAATCGTTTTCGGTAAGATGCAGAATTTGTCTTTAGGTGGGCTTTTTTTTGAAACCAATGAAACGCTTCATAGTGACAAATCGCTTGTGGTGATTTTTTCAATCGCGGGTCAACCCTTTCGCATTCCTTGCGAAGTGCGCTGGCGCTCTGATCAACCTGCGAACGGCAACCAAAAAGGAATGGGCTTAGAGTTTATGCGAGCCGATCCGCGCATTCGCAAAATTCTGAGACAGCTCCACACTGTTCACAACGGCGACAGCAAGGTTGTCGAGATCAAGTCCGTTCCAAAGGCTGCATAGGCTTTCGAAGAGAATCGGGCACAACCTTCGACGTCTTTCCAACTCTAAAGAGTATACACGGCTTCCCAAGATCGATCTGAAACCGATTCAGCATCCCTTTGGAGATCTCTTGCAATTCCGCATGATCCCTCGGCGAAAAGTGTTTGTTATCCCTCGCGGCAACTGAAGAGTAAACCAAGAGCGGTGTTCCGATAGGTTGAAACGCCAGTCCTTCATCTAAGGATGAAAGCCACACCTTCTGAAATGCCATTCCCAATCGAAACCAATTTAAAGGGGAATCCGAAGGCACTGAGAGAACCCCCACCGCTCCCGATCGAACAATGAGAAAGTAGCCCCCTATATAAGCCATGATCGCCCCTACTCCCAAGTGGGTCAAAAAATGGAGCCATCGAAACCGTCGAAGCAAAAGTAGGAACCACTGAGAGGGCAACGGGGCTCCCAGAGACTTGAGAGCCAGTCCGTCCTGAGTCTTTTGAAACTCTTTTTCAGTTCTCAACTCGTCGAGGAATTGGTTGTAAGCCAAGGAATGCCGGAATCTAAACTTATCCAATTTAAAAAATAGGCTCGCTACGGTGTGAAAAGGACGATCCAAATAGGAGAAACGAATCTCGGGAAACTCTGAGAGACTCATTTGTAAATTCTCTAAGACATCGGAATCGAGGGCCTTTGTTTGATAAGGGTATCGATTAACCCGGCGATGCCGAATCAACTCCTCTAAAGACCTCTTCCAAACTCGAGAGGCGTTCGACTTCTCCTGACGAAAAGTCAGAACAAAGGTCGCCGGTTGATTCTTCTCGGTGGCAACATGAATCTGAGTGCAGGAATACTCCTCTTTTTCAGCCAGCAAGATGAGGTTCTGAGTAAATGCCCCTAAGGCCGCATAACTTCCTTGAAAGGCCTGGTCGAAAACATTTCGAACAGAGTTCTTCTTCACTCCGATCCAAAAGGTGAGTACTCCCGAAGTCGCTTCAAACCGAACATCCCAAGGCTGAGAATTGTCCCCAGAAGGGGCCCAGCGAGCTAAATCCAGCCAACGCGAGATGTTTTCCATGAAGAAAATTTTTATCCGAAAAGGACCTCTTCACAACCAGAATCAACTAAAATAGAGGACTTAGTATAAAATAAATATTTTTCTGGACGCAGTTTTCACTTCGGCCTATACCAGTACACGTTTCTTGCTTTACGGGACCTACCTAACTATCTACTTTGAATGACGTGTGGGAGGCCCTATTTTGTTGACTGTAGAAACTACGACCGAACCACTAAAGCGTTCTGACGATGGTGAACCCGATTATCTCGGTATAGCCATTTATCTTTGGGAGAGAATCGTCTCCGATCGCTCCGATCGCCCAGCCATTTTAAAAAGCGCAGAGTTCTTTTTAGCCGCACAAAAAAAAGGAATCAACCTGATTGATGTGAACGAGGCTCTTTGGGCTCCGCGTTTCTCAAAAGTGACTCCGAAATCGGTCACTCGCCCGGCGATGATGCGATCCTTTCTTGCCCCGACCATGCGCAAACTGCGAGGAGAGCGAACTCTCGCCGAAGTTTGTCGACTTCTCAAGATTTCGAACGAATCGCGATTCGGACATTGGGAAAATGGTCGACGCGATATTCCGTTAGAACTTTTCCTAAGAGCAGTCGACGTTTTGGGAAATCGCTTGCCAGCCTGTTGTCAAACTTTAGATTCCGACATTGCTCTGGATCAGTTTGGAGCAGCTACTCTGGCTCCCCGTTTCTTTCACCGATTCTTCGATAATCCCTGGGCACCCACAGTGCACTTGGCTTTCTATCTTCCGAAGTACAAGGACTTCCTTATTCAACCGGCAATGGAAGCCATTGCCAAAGATCTCAGGATTGATCTGAAGCTGGTTGAAGAAGCCGTCGAACTTCTCATTTCACTGAGACTCTTAACAGTGGAGAACTCGAAGGTCTCTATCGTGAAGGGACAGTTTTACGCTCTCCCTGCTCATAACGCGGAACAGATCAAAAAAATTCATCATCATTGGTTTTCTCTGGGGGCTGAGATGGCGCAGAAGCGACCCGGCTTTTATAAGGTCGAGCAAGCGGTTCTTTCCCGAGAGAGTAAAGAAAAAATCATTGGCTGGATGGGTGAACTTCGTGAAAGGATTCGCGAGGAAACTAAGAATACTGAAAGTCTAGAAACTGTAATTCACATCAATTGGCAACTCTCGGAGCTCCTATGACAAAATCGCTTCCAATTCTTTTGGGGGTAGTAATTGGATTCAGCAGTTGGACAGTAAAAGCAGCGGAAATTCAGCTCGAGCATAGCTACTTCGAAGGCGGTGGCTGGGGTACAGACGGCATGATTCAAAAAAAACTGGATCTGCCGATGACAAAACTCCCCGCGCTCTATCGCACAAAAACCCTGAGACCCAAACCTGTTCCCTTTAAAATCGAACCCACGGGGGATGGAACAGAATATTTCGTGAACGATACGGCTCTCATCGTACGAGATATTCAGATCTGTTTTGAAAAAGACCTTCTACCCACACCCGAGCAGTTCGAAGAAGCCAAAGAATTATTTCTCACCAAGATGTCAGGACCCAAAGGGCCTAATCGCCTTATGTCCATGTCCATCATCGCCCTCGAACCTAACCACTCGAACATTCAAGAATGTGACGTCGCTGTCGTTCGCGGAAAGTGGGACGCCTATCCTTACAACTTCCTTCCAGACGAAGGGACAGGGCCCCTTGGCATTCCTTCAAAAGTCTTGGGTCTCTACTTTAAAGCAGATCGAGACAGCATGCCTGTCATCACCGTACATCCGACGGCACAGGTTCACTACGATGGCCTTCGGGGTCAATACGTCGACGGTTATTCGAAAGAAGATTTTAGCCTAGATGGCCGAGTATTAATTTTACACGAGGTCGGGCACTTCCTCGGGCTAGCGCACGTGAAATACTCCGTTCCCCGCCTGTTTCGTGGAGAAGAACTCTCCGTCATGGGTCTCGACTTTGACAATCGTTCCGCGGAAGTCATTGCTGGCCGCTTCGTAAATGGGGTCGATATCTGGAAGCATTGGGACTTGATTCAAACTTCTCTCTATCGAAGCGCGTTTTGGGCGGTACAAACTAAGGTACCTACGCGGAAGTCGGTCTCTCTTTCTCCTCGCGCGTGCGTTTTCCCTGAAGAACACTTTGAACTTCCGTTCGATTCTCACTGGCTGAGTCAAGACGCGGGATCTTCTCCCGCCATTCGCTTTTTAGATGCTGCAAAAGGACTCACACTTTCAGATCTTCAAATCGAACAAGCACCGTGGAAAGATGGCATTCAAACACGACTCCTCTTTCCAAAGAACTTCGAACTCGTTTTAACCAAGCAAGGGAAAGATGATTTTACATTGACTGGATTTCAAGCGTACCAAGCCGCCGGGCAAGGAAAGCTTCAACTGAGTTTTCAAGCCGGAAGTACTTTTAGTAACGAAGACACTCGCCTCTCTTTTGCAGCGAGAAATCAGTCGGGAGGATTTTTTTGGTCTAACCGCCCGGTGGTGGCTCGAATTACGAATAATCCGGCCGACTGTTTACAGTAGTTATCTTCGACCGTTCGTATCGGGATCAGTACAGGGAACGTCGTCGTAATCTCGGCAGGGCTTGCGGTCAAAGTCTTTTCCAGATCTGAATTTAAAATTCGTGTAGCCGGCTTCGCCTTTGCAAACGAAGTACGCACGACCCCTGCACTTTTGAAAAATTCCGGTCTGAGGGCAGCGTTCATAGTCGGTTGTCGGCGTACAATTGGGAGTCGGGGTCACGATTTCAACGGCTCTTTTGATCGCCTGGCACTGACTGTCCGCCACTTCACGAAGCTCGCGCACCGTTCTTTGTTCAGCAGATTCCCTCTTGCTACCTTCCGGATAAGTGCAACCTTCGGTGTCCGAAATTGAAAAATTTCCACCCGACCAGGCAGACGTTGCCGAAAAAGCCAAAGTAAGCGCAGCCACAAATCGATAGGATTTCATGAGGGACTCCTGTTTGAGGAGCCGATATATAGCAGTGCGTCGAATGAGTCAAATCCGGGATTAAAACCCCAGAATCGTGGCGAGATCCTGAAGAGCGGCGCGCGACTCCTTCAGTAAAGCGGGATCTCCAAGATCCTGAACATGCAACTCGTCTCGGTAATGTCTCTTCGCCCAGGCCTCGAGTTTCTTATAAAGAATGTCATTCATAAATACACCCGGGTGGGCCGCCTGGAGCTCCTGTTCAGAAAGCACGACTCTTAAACGGAGGCACGCGGGCCCTCCCCCATTCCGCATGCTCTGCTTGAGATCGAAGTAAATTGCTTCTCGAATGGGTTGACTGGAGTCTGCCAAAAGAGCCTTCAAATATTTAGAAACAGCGGGACTTTCCTGGCACTCGACGGGAAGAATCAAAGCCATACTCTTTCCATTCGGAAGGGTAATGAGCTGACCATTAAAGAGATAGGTACTCACGGCTTCTTTCAAACTCACATCCGCCGCCGAGACTTCAACCAGCTTCAATTTCTGACCACAGGTTTTTTCAAACTTCTCACTGAGCTCCTTCATGACCTGCTTGGAGTTGTCGTGAGCTTTCTCGTGATAGAAATAAACGTTCTGGTTTCCAACGCCTACCACATCGTTATGAAACACCCCTGCGTCGATGGCCTCTGGACTCTGTTGAGCAAGGACCACCGCGTCTTCTCTTAGCTTGTGCATCTGCACGATCGCACGACTGGCTTCATAACTTTGACGAGCCGGAAATTTCTGAGGCTCCGCTTTGTCCGAACGAAAGGAATATTTTCCAAAAACAAAGAACTCCACCCCCGGACCGCCATAGTCTGCGCAGAGGCGAGTGTGATTAGCAGCCCCTTCATCCCCCATCTGAGGAGTGGCAGGTAAGGCATCGTGGTGAACAAAGAATTTTGGATCCGAAAAAATATTTCTTAAAACCGCTCCGGTCGTCTGCGGCTCGAGCGACCGATGAAATTTCGAAACTAGATTCGCCGGGGTAAAATGAACTTTCCGATCGGCCGTATCCCCACTAGGACTCACGGTTGAAGAGTTCGCAGTCCACATACAGCTAGCCGAAGAAACTCCTGCCAACAACTCAGGAGCTTTTCTTGAAACCTTCTCTAAAATCGATTCGTCAGTTCCTTCGAATCCCAGTCGTTTCAACGCAGAAATCAAGGGGCGTTCCTGCGGCGGAAGCAGCGCCTGCTTCAAACCCAGATCTGCTAGCTTTTTCATTTTCTCAAGGCCTTGAAGTACCGCCTTGAGCGGACTTGAATTTCCAGCCTTGTTCGAAGTAGAGGCAAGATTGCCTGATGAGAGCCCTGAATAATTGTGTGTCGGACCGACGAGGCCGTCGAAATTTACTTCAAATGAAGCCATAAGGAAGATCTTAGCGCCCGCCGCGCGCCTTCGCCAGCACCAAAGCACAGCAAAGTACGCCGATCGATTTAATCGAAGCCAATTCCAAATATTCTCCGACCTGACCCAAGCCTCCATGGCTGAGCGAACTAATTGCGATTACCCCGAAGAGAGCTGCCCCCAACCATTGCGCTTGCTGAGTTTTCCAAGCCTTTTGTAAGCTCAAAGCTGCGAGCGGGTAAGCCCAAACGAAGGAAGAGAACCACGCTAACGGCAGTATGGTCGTACCCAATCCCAGCCACCCTGCCCACTGTTCGGCAGCGGGAAGTTTCCGGCTTTGTTTTTTCCAGAACCACGCCACTACTGTAAACGCCGCAAGAGTAGCTAATAAGTCAGCCCAAACATACGCGGTTGGAACGTGAAGAATCCGAAGGACGAGAGCGGGAAAACCTTGATTCTCGCCTCCGCGCAAAGTTTGATAGGTAAACGCTTGGGCCCCGGCTGAGGTAGAACCCAACCAGCCTCGAATGAATCCAACAAAGCCCTGATCATAAGTTGCTACCGCTACTACCGGAAAACTCAGCCCTAGAAAAATGTAGGCAAACTTTTGAAATTCTTTCCTTCGCTTTTTCCAATCTGAGATCCCCAGCAGAACAAACACTGAAAAGATCTTGGCCGTCGATGCCCAAATCTTGGCGAAGAGATGATTCGAAAGCAGCAAAGCGAGAGTGAGTAAGCTAATTTGCCCGGCCATGAAATGCACGGACCAGATTCCAAAAAAAGCCACCGCTGAGGCGACCGCAAGACCGGGTTTACACCCATTACGAATCACCCATGCGACCGAATAGAAAAGGCAGCCCACTTCCAGTACGCCCCAAAGCAGTTTAGCCCAGAAAAGAGAAAACAGAGCGAATGGAAAGTAGATCGGCAAAATCCACGGCGGATACTTGAACTGAAAAATTCCACCAAAAGAAACGGTATAAGGAGAGCGCCCGTCAAAGACACTCCTCGCGGCCATCCAAACAATTTGAAAGTCTTCACCCTGATTGAGTAAGCGCGGAACTAAGATGAGACAAGCCACCAGGAAGGCCGCGAACACCCCTGCGTGAACGGGTTGGTATTTGTATTTTCTCACTCGAAGTTAACGTAGGTTTGTCCGGGTTGCTGTTCTTTCCCGATCCGATCCCAGAGAAGATCGCTGATTTTAGAACCCACCATCTTGGACATGAAGACGGCGGCATCGACATCATTGGAAGTAGTTTGGCGACGGGTCTGCATCAAGTTCTCAGGTTTGCCGCCATTGGTATTCTCTTTCACTCGGACGATGAAATGCGCGCCGACGGCTTCCATCACGTTGCGCGGTCGATCTCGAATTTCTTTTTCCGAGTAGACTAAGGCCAACGCCCGCTCCGCCATGGTAGGCTTATAATTTGGATCTGCAATCACACGAACTTCCCCGAAGGGTTGGCCAATCTTTGAAACGATGTCCTTTTCATTTCGATAAACAACGGAATTAATTTCTCCGGCGATGTCTTCGTAAATAGGAAGTCCTAATTTTCTTACCACTTCTTTTCCACCGAAGCCATTCCAACTCGTCACCGCGACTTTGCCGCGACGGCGGTCGATCGAAAGATCGTCTCTAAAAAGTTGAAACTCCGTCAGATAAGCAGCCGCCTCGGCCAAAGCGCCACCCAAGCTGTGGCCAGTGAACATGACCTTGCCACCTGCTTTGATGTAGTTCACCGCATCTTTCACCATCTTAAAAAAAGCGGGGCTCCAAGCCTGACTCTTCCCCAACTCCAGGTCCGTGAGAATGTCCGTACCTGCAGGCTGAGTCCCCGCAATCGCAAAAACGCGGTACTCGGGATGAGCGGGGTCCTTTACTTGTTTTGCAAGAAAGCCCACACGGTCGTCGCCATAGGCACGAACGTTTTGTGAGGGCGTTTTTGAGTTGTCTCGCGCAAACCACTTTCGCTGATACGGATCGTAAATCATTTTGAGATCGTAAACCGCGGCAGCTTGATCCAAGGCAAAGGCGTGCATTTCGGCAGATTTTTTTACACAGTCACTGAGTGCTGTTTTTGTCGGAACGTCATCGGGTCCCAATCCGAGCATTTGTAACTCTTCACTGAAGCGAATGTTTTTCTGAAGATCGACCAAGATTTGATAGGTCGTATTCAACATGTAGTCGCCGCGCATGCGCTGAATTTTCGGCGTGTCGAGGAGACAGTCAATGTACGCATGGGCCTTTTCATCACTGCCTAACTTGGAACGAAATTCATAGCGCTGAAGCGCACGGGCGTAGATTCTTTCACAGTACTGATACGGAGTGGGCGGAGTGAGTCCGGCGAAACTAATATCCCCTCTTAGACCTCCGACTAAAAACATCAAACTGACCAGTCCTAAACGTACCCTTTGAGATGCCGTCCCTAGCATTAAGTCAGTATAACCATGAACGTTTTTATATTAAAAATATTTAATCGGACTTTCATGGGAGTTTTATTCCGCCCTGAGAAACTGAGAGCAACAAGAAGGAGGCTTTATGAATAAGCCAATGATCACTGCTCTGCTGGTAATGTTTAGTTTCAGTAACTTAGCGCTCGCCAATGACCCCGCTCCGCAAGCAAGCGGTTCGGTGCAAGAACTGCGTCAAGAAGTGAAGGCTCAAAAACGAGCTGTTCGCAAAGAACGCAAAAAGCTGCACGAGAAGAAAATGGAGCTTCGTAAAGCTGTGAAGAGTCAAAAATCCGACGAAGTCCAATCGACTCCGGGCGCCCAACAGTAAGTTAAGGGTAGGAACTCAAGTCTTGAGGTTGGTCGACTACGGCGTGCTTAATGGAACGAGTCCGTTCTATCACATCGTCGTATCTCTTCCCCCTCAAGACGAGAGTTAAATCTGCGTAAGCCTGCTTGAGGTCCTTCAGACGGTCTCTCAACAAAAGCATTTTGCGACGAACCTGCCGAATCACCGGAGCGAGTTCATCAGAAGCACCAACGGAAGTTCCGTCTGACTTCAAGCGATCTGTTGCGACTTTAAGATTATTTCTAAAACCTAAATCGACTGTTCCCACCACAGTTCGTACCGGACCTGTTTCAATATTTGCAAACACCACCGACTTCTTATGGTTCTTAAACTGAACGTCATTGCGAAAAAAGAAAAGTCCTGCTGCTCCGTTGCTAAAGCCCGAACAGTCCACGTCATCGCCTAAGACACTCTCCAGTTTGGAAAGGCCCAACCAGGGATTAGTGGTCTGGCTTGACTGCTCCATCACTTCAATTGTGGTGAGAGCTTGAGGAATGCTGACTTCTAAAACATTGAGAAGGGGGGTCACCACATCGATGGCCCACTGAATTTCCTTGGCTCGGGTGTTCACGAGATCGGAATTTCCGGCCCTTCTCGCTACTTCTAATTCATGACCTAGAAAATGAATCTGTACGGAGTAAGCCGCGATTTCATCAAAGCTAAACTGCTGGTTGTAGGGAGCCTCACCGATCGTGTGACCGGGCATTGCTTCCACAAAACCAAAAAAAACCGTATCTCGACCGTTCATCAATCGATTCTGTAAAAGAGCGTGTCGCAGTTCGTGCTGAAGAAAGCTGCCAATCTCGCCCCGCTGAACATCGTCTGCCGAAATAATCAGTCGACCGCGATCTTCTTCGAAGAGTGCCGACGCATCACTCCCCAGAAGTTCCTTCGGGTTGTATTCCACTTCTAAACCGCGCATGGTCTTTTGCACTCCATAGGCAGTCTGGTTCATCGAATGACCACTTCTCAGAGGGGTGATCAAAATAATCTCAGAATTAGCGGGATCTAAGTTCCATCGTACCCCGTGCTGATCCAGGAGCACTTGAGCAGCCTTGAGCACCTGCTGAAGCTTGGCTTTAAACGCCTTGGAGTAGCGTCCCCCATGCTGATGCTTCTTGGGTTGAAGGGCTTCCAATTCGTCCAGAGTTTTTTGGAACTTCTCTGCATCCTGCGCAGAAACGGCGTAGGAGGGAGAATAAGTGAGTAACACTACTCCGGCCACGGCTGCTAAGAAGAGGGTTTTTCCGGCATTCATGGGCCGGGCTTCTATCTAATAAGTAGAGAATTTTAAACTTAAATAATACAATGCGTGACATGAAACCCAGCAAGGTCACCCTCCTCCTTCTCATCTTCGGATCCCTTCTCCTTTTAAGCGGTTTTGCAAAAACCTCCGCACAGGGATTAGAAGGACTGATCCGCTTTCCCTCGGGTGCATTCACCAACCGAGTGCAACTCGATGCCTATTCCTTAAAAGTCAATTCCGGTCAGCAGATTACGGAATTTCCCCTACCGAAGAAACTCGTTTCTGGTTCAGGAATGAGTAGTGAAACCCTTCCCTTTCGAACGGTGGTTTTGAAATGGTTTCGACATGCTCAGAGAAAAGATAATTTCTATTCGAAAGTGATTCCGGCCGACCCTAAGGCGACTAAAGCTCCTGCCCTAGAACTCGAAATCACACAGAAGAATGATGGGGCTTCTCAAAAAGTTTGGCTCTGGCAAGGAGAAGTCAACTATAGCGTGGCGCAAATGGGTCCTGCCCTCTTTGCTTTGGGAAAAGTGAAGCAGGGAAATCCTGGCCCCTGGGTAGAGTTTCAAAAGGAAGGTGAAAAAATTACGGCTCTCTCGAAATCAGAGTCGGGAGAAACCCATAAACATTCCTTTGATCTCAAATCCCTTCCTCAGGATTTGGACCCCCGGTGGCAGCTTGGAACGCAGATCCGATTGCTACAATGGGTACCTCAAGCCACACACCGAACCGAGTACTTAGAAGCAGTCGGAAAAGAATTTGGCCCTGCTATTCAATTAGAACTCGGGGGAGGCAATCAGAACATCTGGCTAGAATCAGAATCTCTAAAGCAGGTTCAATCCAAGGGGAAGGTTTTCGAGTTTTTACTCACCACGCAGATCCACACGCTTCCATTCTCGCTTCAACTGGGGCCTTCGCAGGATCAACGGAAAGCCCTCCTGATGATCAAAGACGGAGAGGCTATTAGCCAGGCGGTTCCCGTTTCGCTGACGGAGAGTTTTGAAATACGTGAGCATCGATTCAAAAGAATTTCAGATTCGACTTTTCAGGTCTGGACCGATCCGGGAAATTTCCTGAAGACTCTCGGGGCAATCGTATTGTTGCTTGGAATTCTTCTCTATGTTCAGACGGTCGTCAAAGCTTGGAAGCCTATTCCCACTCGATCGTAGCAGGTGGTTTTGAAGAAACGTCATATACCACACGATTCACGCCGCGAACCGTATTGCAAATCTTAGAAGAAACTTCGGCTAAGAATTTTGAATCGAAGTGAAACCAATCCGCCGTCATCCCATCCGATGAGGTCACTGCACGAAGGGCGACAACGTGGTCGTGAGTTCGGCCATCGCCCTGAACGCCCACACTTCGAATGGGAAGAAAGACTGCGAAGGCCTGCCAGATCTGATCATACAAGCCGGCATTTCGAATGGACTGGATGAAGATTTCATCCACTTCCCGCAAAATCTCTAGGCCGTAGGGATGCACTTCCCCGATCACTCGGACAGCTAGTCCGGGACCCGGGAAAGGATGGCGCTTTAAGAAAACTTCCGGGACGTTGAGCTTCTTGCCCAGTTCGCGAACTTCATCTTTAAAAAGATCACGAAGCGGTTCGATTAATTTGAAACGCAAATCTTTCGGGAGTCCACCCACGTTGTGATGGGACTTAATCGTCGCCGAATGAACGCGACCGGTTCCAGGAGGTGGGCTTGACTCGATCACATCGGGATAGAGCGTGCCCTGAACCAAAAACTCGGGAAGACTGCCTCCCACTTTTTTGGCGACTTCGTGTGCCGCTTCTTCAAACACTTGGATGAATTCATTGCCGATAATTTTTCGCTTCTTCTCAGGATCTGCAACGCCTGAGAGTTTGGACAAGAAACGCTCGGAAGCATCCATACACGTCACGGGTAGATGCAACTGTTGTGAGAATACGGACATCACTCGTTCTTGTTCGTTCAAACGAAGCAATCCATTGTCCACAAAGATGCAATGCAGGCGATCCCCAATCGCGCGATGAACCAATGCGGCCGCAACAGCAGAATCTACCCCACCCGAGAGGGCGCAAATCACGTGGGCCTTGGGACCGACTTGAGCACGAATCTTTTCGACTTGCTCATCGAGAACCGATTGCATCGTCCAATCTTGAGGAATACCAGCGATGCCGGTTAAGAAATTTTTGAGAAGGTCTTTACCACCTTCCGTATGAGTCACTTCTGGGTGGAATTGAAGGGCGTAGATTCCAAGATCGGCACTCTCCATCGCGGTGATTCCACCAGATGCGCTCGTGGCTGAGGAAACAAACCCAGCCGGAAGAGACTTGGTGTCATCCCCATGGCTCATCCAGGCCTGGAACTCCTGTGCGGATTTCGCAAAGAACCGAGTTCCGGGATTGGTCTTCACCATCATGCGTCCGTACTCTCGCACATCCGCCTTTGAAATCTTACCGCCAAGCTTCTGAACCAACAGTTGCATGCCGTAACAAATTCCGAGGAGCGGAATTCTTTTGGCCGCTTGGTACTCGAGAAACCCCTTCACTAAAGTAGGAGCGCCATCATCATATACAGAGGAAGGGCCGCCGGAGAGAATGATGGCCTTCGGATCCAGTTTCTGAAGTTCCTCAACCGGAGTCGTCACCGGGAGAACAACGGAATAAATTCCTAACTCCCGCACGCGTCTGGCGATGAGCTGGGTGAACTGCGAACCGTAATCCAAAATGATGACTGTCGAGTGCTTCACGAGTTTAACCGATAGTTAGGTGCTTCCTTCGTCACGACCACATCGTGTGGATGGCTTTCAGCCAAACCACTGTTGGTGATGCGAACGAATTGAGCGGATTTTTGAAGATCTGCTACGGTGGCTGTTCCGCAATATCCCATCCCCGCTCTCAAACCACCGAGCAGCTGATGAATATTAAAGGAAAGACTGCCGCTGTAGGGCACGCGGCCTTCGATTCCTTCTGGAACCAGTTTGCCGATTTCATCGATGTCGCTTTGGAAGTAGCGATCTTTCGAACCTTGCGCCTGAGCCATTGCGCCCAGGCTGCCCATACCACGATAAACCTTGTAAGAACGGCCTTGATAGAGAACGACTTCACCTGGGGCCTCGTCAGTTCCCGCAAAGAGCGATCCGATCATCACAGCACTAGCTCCAGCAGCCACGGCCTTGGTGATATCGCCGCTGTACTTGATACCGCCGTCTGAAATGACGGGCACACCGTGTTTTTTTCCGGCGCGAGCAGCCTCAGTCACTGCGTAAAGTTGAGGAACGCCAATACCCGCCACCACACGAGTGGTACAAATCGAGCCCGGCCCGATTCCGACTTTCACCGCGTCCGCTCCGGCTTGAATCAACGCTTCTGTTCCTTCATAAGTAGCCACATTGCCGCCGACGACGTCGACTTTGTTTTTAAAACGCTGCTTGATGTCTTTCACCGTATCGATGACGCCCTTGGAATGGCCGTGAGCACTGTCGACAAACAGAACATCCACGCCGGCTTCCACCAGTGCGTCGGCACGCGGAATCGTGTCCTTACCCACACCCACGGCAGCACCGACCGTGAGTCGGCCGTACTGATCTTTATTCGCTTGAGGGAAGGCTTTCTGCTTCATTAAGTCTTTGATGGTGATCAAACCCTTTAAGAAACCCTTGCCATCCACGACCGGAAGTTTCTCAACACGATTTTCGCGCAAAATATCGCGTGCCTTCGCAAGCGTCGTTCCCTCAGGAACAGTGACGAGTGGCATCTTCGTCATACGCGATTCCACGGTCTGATTCGGATCGTCTTCGAAGCGAATATCGCGATTGGTGAGAATGCCGACCAACTTGTGGCCACCGGCTTCCTTCGTGGTGACGGGAACGCCTGAAATCTTGTAAGTCTTCATGAGGTGAAAAGCGTCGCCCAACTTAGCTTTGGGATCGATGGTGACGGGATCCAGAATCATCCCCCACTCGCTCTTCTTTACCTTTTCCACTTCAAAGGCCTGATCCTTGGTGGTGAGATTTTTGTGAATCACGCCTAGCCCGCCCTCTTGAGCCAGAATGATGGCTGTCTTACTTTCCGTGACGGTGTCCATCGCTGCGGACAGCAACGGCATCTGGAGCTGGATTCGTTTTGTGAGCTGAGTCGTTAAACTGACATTCGAGGGAAGAATTTCTGAATATCCTGGGAGTAGTAGGACATCGTCAAAAGTAAGAGCTGTTACGATGTCAATCAAGCCGCTGGTTTTCAATTTTCGTCTCCTTCTTCGAGATCCATTTCCCCCAAGTCCAATCTTTCTAAATCTTGATCGTCTACTCCCAACTTCGCTGGGCCTCTCACGTAGCGCTGGTACTCGCGTGAATCATTCACGTAGTTGTTTGCGCTCACGGGCAAGAATGCGAGTTCTTCCGGCTTCAACGGACGAACCACTTTACCCGGCATTCCCATCACCATGCTGCCCGGTGGGATCTTCGCACCCTTGGTAACCAAAGCGCCCGCCCCAATAATGCAATTGTCGCCGATTTCAGCGTCATCCAAAATGATCGCGCCCATGCCAATCAACACGCGATTGCCAATCGTACAACCATGAATCATGGCACGATGACCGATGGTCACTTCATCGCCAATCTTCAGCGGAGAAGTCTTCCGAGTGACGTGCAACATCGAATGATCTTGAACATTGGTGCGTTTCCCCACCTTGATCGTATTCACATCACCCCGAATGACGACTTGAAACCAGATGCTGGACTGCTCGCCGATTTCCACTTCTCCGATGACATCTACAGACGGAGCAAGAAAAGCAGTTTCGTGAATTTTTGGCCAGTGTCCGTGATGCGGTAAAATCATGTGAGCTCTCCTTGCAGCGAAAGGCTGGTAGCTCCCGCAATTTTCACGTTGAGAAACTTTCCGAGCAATTCGCGCTGACCGCCACTCATGAAGTTCACCACACGATTGCAGGTCGTTCTGCCTGTCCAGACTCTGAGGTCTGTTTTTAATCCAACGGCAAGATTCTGGTTCTTCGCTTCGCCTTCGACCAAAATTTCCATTTCCTTACCGACGCGCGAAGCATAGCGCGCTTCAGCAATCTTGAGCTGATACTGCAAGAGTTCGTTGAGGCGGCGATTCTTGACGTCGTTCGAAACATCATCGACCATCTTTGCAGCGCGAGTTCCGGGACGGGGCGAATAAGCAAACGCATAAATATTGTCGAACTGAACACGATCTAAAAGGCGCAACGTCTGCTGAAAATCTTCTTCGGTTTCGGTTGGGAAGCCCACGATCAAATCGGTAGAGAGACCCACTTCCGGGTTCAGTTCCCTCAAGCGATCCATCTGAGCGATATAAGATTCAATCTTATGGTGTCGACCCATTTTCTGAAGAACGGCGTTCGACCCTGACTGCACGGGAAGGTGTAAATGTCCTGCCAGCTTAGCAACCCCACCTTGGGACGCAGGAGCATAGCATTCAATCAGTTCATCGCTAAAATCCAGCGGATGACTGGAAGTAAAACGAATGCGCTTCAACTCGGCCAGGCGTGGATCGGAATCCAAAGCGCGTAGGAGTTGCGGAAAATTTTCTTCGCCAGCACGCGGTCCGACTTTTCCAATCACGTTGTGAAGCTCTTGGGGTTCTCGAAGTTTTGAATTGGGATTGCCCTTGCCGAAAGAGTTCACATTCTGTCCCAGCAAAGTAATTTCGCGGACACCACGGGCCACGAGTCGCGCCACATCTTCAACCACTTCATCGATGGTTCGCGATTTCTCTTTTCCGCGAGTGTAAGGAACAATGCAATAGGTGCAGTACTTGTCGCATCCCTTCATGATGTTGACGTAGGCTTGGGCCTTGTAACCAAAAATTTTTGTGTCCGTGGAGTAATCGTTCGCGCGATCAAAGTCGGCGTACATCACGTGGCGCTCGCCATGTTCCACTCGATGAACGATTTCGGGCAGGTGATCGATGGCATCGGTTCCAACCACGAAGTCTAAGTAGGGAGCGCGCTTGAAGAGTTTTTCTTTTTCAAGCTGGGCCACACAACCCGCCATTCCAATCAGGGGCTTCTGACCATCGGGGCGTTTTTTCAACGGACGAAGAGTGCCGAGCGTGGAAAGAGCCTTGTGGACCGCCTTTTCTCGAACCGTACAACCATTGAGTATAATGACGTGGGCGTCTTCCACCTGATCGGTGGCTTCAAGACCCTTTTCAGCCAGGAGCGCAGAAATCCGCTCGGAGTCTGCAACGTTCATCTGACAGCCAAAGGTTTGGACGAAAAACTTCTGATTCACGGGTGCAGTATGTCATACCTGAAAAGTAGGATTTAGGCCACACCGTTCATACGGCCTTGGGCAATCTTAATGAGCTGGTCGGGCTCGGAGCTATCGACGGGGCAGACAGCTACTCCGAATTTAAACTTCTTCTGCATCGAGGTTCCAAGTCGTTGTAATAGCTCAGGAACATCCTGCGGCTTACAATCGTCTAATACCACTGCCACCTGCCCTTGCTCAGGCAACGCATACACGGCATCGGAGGAGCGAAACAGGAACTTCCGGATTTCCGACCGAAACACCTCAGCCGTGCTGCTATCCGGAACCTTCAAAAGCCCCACTGCAATCGACCCGAGCCCCCCGTTTTCAGGAGCCATCTGACTGGATCGGGCCAGGATAACGGCCTTCAATGCTTCGTAGTTCGTGAACTTGGGGAGGATCAAACTCAACGTCACATCCCGCCCAAGCGTCTTGCACTTGAAGCCGCCCTGATGGAGCTTCATAAATTCGTGAATCAGCAGGAACTCACTTCCCAAACCTTCTTCGGTGCGAGTGAGAAACGCCTGCTCCGATTGAATGGTTCCGGCAAACGCAGAACTCGGGGAAGAGACCCCGCCCTGAAAACCGGCGAGCGACTGGCTCCACGATTGCTCCCAGGCTTTTTCAGCGCCGGTCTGAAGGTAGAATTGAAAACTGACTTCGCTTGGAAAAATTCGAACCTTCACTGCCGTGCCTTCTTCCGTGCGCGGGAGAAGCGCTGAGAAACAAAGATCGACGGCGCGCCCCAGGCGATTGGGATCGGCCAACACGGGAGCTAAATCTTTTTCAGCACTCTCTTCTCGTACTTCGATGGTGAGCTTTCTCGTTTTCAATAACGAACGATTGGCATCGACCCGATTGTGAACAAGCCGAGAAAAATCCAGCTCGCGAAGGCGCGCGTGAAAGAGTCCGCTCTCAAGCGCTGCTAAATCTAAGAGCGACGAAAGCGCGCGATTGAGTTTGTCGGCATTGTCTTTAGCCATGTCCACGAGTTCGTCCCGAGGGATGGGGCTGGATCCCGCGGATTGGAAATCTTCTTTCAAAAGCGTGAGCGCATTCAGAACACCCATGAGCGGAGTTTTTAATTCATGAGAAATCAGCGAGAGCAGATTGGATTGAAACGCGCGAAAAAGTTCCGCATCCTTTGCGCTCAGTGAATGCGAAGGCTCATGACCGATCGCCATGTCGCTCAAGTCAATAGAACTGGAAGCGGGTCGAGACTTAGGCGAACTCTTTGAGTTCCGTCGGGTCTTGGATCTCGAGTTTGATGAGCCAACCTTCTTCAAGCGGATCCTCCGAGACCATTTCAGGTTCGTCTGTGAGCACTGTATTGAGTTCGTTGACGATGCCGGCGATGGGAGCCGTCACTTCAAAACTTCCGCGAACGCCATCGACTGTAATGAGGACTTCACCACGATCGAAGTCAGCGCCATCGTCGGGAAAGCTCACACTTTCGACTTCGCCGATTTCTTCAATTGCCACCATGGTTAAACCCAACGTGACAATATGGCCCTTGCGTTCGAACCAAAGTTTTCCGTCCATCATTTCTCCGTTTTTCGGAGCAGAATCTTGAGCAGCAGGGACCATTGCCGACTCTCCTTATGCGTTCATTTTGAATGATTTTGGTGGGCTGCGCAAGAGTGGTTCTGAACACCGCCGACATCCCCCTTATTTCCTCTGTTCCCCCAAAAAGAAGCCAGGCGATGTTCAGAACCGTGCTCGCGCATGTTCAATCTCTATGCCAAAAGCTACAGCCGCAGCCAGGGCGGTTCTTACTGTCTTGAGAAAATCGGACATTCGGAAAATCCGGTGTTTCTTACTCTAACACGGGAAGCTAGCGATCTGCTTCAACTCATCGCAACATAGTGGGGCCGTTTGAGTTTATTATTCAAATTTAATATACTAAACCGATGTCGCTGGGACGTTTTTCAAGGCTTTCACCTCCACTCATTCTGAGCTTACTGACATTCATGACGCCCCAGCTCGGTAACGCAGACCTTTCCATTCCGACGCTCAGCTACCCCAGTCCCAAAATTTCTGACTCGAAACGCCTGCCACGGGACTCGATGGCTTGTCAGTGGGGCGATGAGAGCACGCTTCCTGGTGAAGGAAATGCGCTTCAACTCACTCGCGACGTAGAAGATGTCGTGACCCCGAGCACCTACGAATGTTTGAAGTACGAAGAGAAAACACAACGCACCATGGATGACGGCGGAAACTGCGTGGGCGTTGGCGGTTACCAAGCCTGCTGCGGAATCTTGGATGAGTTTTATTCCAAGTCCTACGTCCCGGTGGAAAACAAGCCGATGAAGCCCGCCGAACTTTACACTCCCTGTCCGCTCGTCACGGACGAACAAATGCGACGCCAGCAAGCGGCTCCGCTCGGCCAACGCAATGACTTTTCCAACACCGAAGCGAAAACCATTCACGCGTTGCTGTTAAAATGTTCTCAAAAGCGAGGGCCCAACTCCCCCTTCACTCAGACATTGAGCCGAGACATTGAACGGGCCTATTCGGTTCAGCAACTTTCTCAGGCCGATCCGCCTCTCGCGGAAGAAACCAATCCGATCCCCGTTCGAAGAGCAGGGTGCCCTGGAAATGGGACACCTGAATGTAACGCTCTCGACCAAAGAGCCCGAAAATCGCCCGCAATGCCACCTGACGAGAAGCGTCTAGCCTACTGCTGCTGGCGCTAAAATCTGCTTAGTTTTTAGCGTCTTACGCCAGATTTGACCTACAAAGCCCTGATTTCCCTCAATAATTGAGTCATTGACTCCGATAAAGAGACAGGTGAAAATGAGTAATAGAGTCGGGTATAGGTGTCGCCTGACCCACTCCGGGGTAAGTACTTTAAGATAGGCCATTTTCGCCAGAAATTAAGGGGGAGCTTTCTGTGACGAAGAAAGTTTTATTCATTTCTATTTTTCTATCCATGCCGCTACTGGGCTCCACAGGAGCTAACGCTCTCGGGGCCGAGCCACTTTGTAGCTCTCGCTTTGAACCCAACAGACAATGTTCGGGTCAGCAGATTTGTAAACTCACCAAGCAAAAAGATAATCTCTGTTTTCAAGGATACTACTATCAATGTGCCGATACCTGCCCCGGTGGTTCCACCACTTCGATGGG